>Ga0180216_1000138_pt1 | contig 89952 bp, 98 predicted proteins | sample eDN3rd37CBELigMG_FD_128879 | JGI IMG/M metagenome (GOLD analysis project Ga0180216, IMG submission 128879) | Enriched Miracle-Growth compost microbial communities from Emeryville, California, USA - eDNA 3rd pass 37_C BE-Lig MG (version 2)... ... | reverse complement strand
CTTCGAGAAAGCCCGTATCGAGCGGATGAACGGGCGCCGGACGTTGCTCTTTGTCGACGAGATCCACCGCTTCAACCGTGCTCAGCAGGATGGTTTCCTGCCGGTGATGGAAGATGGCACGGTGGTGCTGGTCGGGGCGACCACGGAGAACCCGTCCTTCGAGCTCAATGCCGCTCTGCTCTCGCGTAGCCAGGTCTTGCGCTTCGAGCCTCTCTCGCTCGATGATCTCGAGAAACTCGTCCAGCGCGCCGAAGCTCTGACCGAGGGGACGTTGCCGCTTGACGAGGAGGCGCGGCGTACATTGCTCACGCTTGCCGATGGCGATGGCCGCGCCTTGCTCGGTTTGGTCGAGGAGGTGCTGGCCTCGGCCCGCGAGGGCGAGATCATGGACGTCGAGGCGCTTCTGTCCGTCGTGCAACGGCGCGCCCCGATCTACGACAAGGCCCAGGACGGCCATTACAATCTCATTTCGGCGCTGCACAAGACAGTTCGCGGCTCGGACCCAGATGCGGCGCTCTACTATTTCGCGCGCATGCTCGACGCCGGGGAGGACCCGCTGTTTCTTGCCCGGCGGCTGATCCGCATGGCGGTGGAGGATATCGGTCTTGCCGATCCGCAGGCGCTGCCCCAGGCGGTCGCTGGCCGCGATGCCTATCAGATGCTCGGTTCTCCCGAGGGCGAACTGGCGCTGGCGCAGGTCGTCGTCTATCTGGCGCTGGCGCCGAAATCGAACGCCGTCTACACCGGGTTCAAGGCGGCAACGAGCGTCGCCAAGGCCAGCGGCTCACCAATGCCGCCCATGGTCATACTCAACGCTCCCACCAAGCTGATGAAGGGGTCCGGCTATGGGGAGGGCTATATCTACGATCACGACACGCCCGAGGGCTTTTCCGGGCAGGAGTACTTCCCCGAGAAGATCGGCCGGCAGGAATTCTACCGTCCTGTCGAACGCGGATTCGAGCGCGAGCTGCGCAAGCGCCTCGAATACTTCACCAGGCTACGGGACGCCAAGCGCGAGGGCAATTCATAGATGCAGTCCATTCTGTTGGTGGGTGCGGGCGGCGCCATCGGTGCCATGGCGCGCTTCGGCGTAACCTCGCTCGTGGGTCGGCTATGGCCGTCCGGCTTTCCGCTCGCAACGCTGATCGTCAATATTGTCGGCTCATTCGCCATGGGGCTGCTCATCGGCTGGCTTGCTCGCACGCTACCGCCCTGGCAGAACGAGGCACGCCTCTTCATTGCGGTAGGCCTGCTTGGCGGCTTCACGACCTTCTCGGCGTTCTCCCTCGATACGATTACCCTGATCGAGCGCGGCGCGGTGGCGCAGGCGGCGCTATATGTCCTGTTGTCGGTTGCACTGTCGGTGCTCGGCCTATATCTCGGGCTCTTGATCACCCGAGGATTTCCCGCATGAGCGGCGTACAGCAGCGCGAGGTTTCGCGCGATGAAGACGGCATGCGGCTCGACCGCTGGTTTGCTCGCCATTTCCCGCAACTCGGGTTCGGGCGGCTGCAAAAACTCATCCGCAATGGCGAGGTGCGGGTCGACAAGGGCCGCGTGCAGACCGGTATGCGCCTTTCGGCCGGACAGATCGTACGCGTGCCACCGATCAACGACGAAACGCGCACCGAACCCACGCCAATTCGCACCGAGGATGCCGAGTTTTTGCGCTCGATCGTGCTCTATGAGGACGATGAGCTCTATGTCTTCAACAAGCCCTACGGCCTTGCCGTGCAAGGCGGCAGCGGCACCAAGCGCCATATTGACGGCATGTTGAAGAGCCTGCCCAACAAGCGCGGCGAGGCCCCGCGCCTCGTTCACCGGCTCGACCGCGACACCTCCGGCTGCCTCGTCGTCGCCAAGACCCACGCGGCGGCAAGCCATTTCGGGGCGGTGTTCCGCTCGCGCTCGGCACGCAAGATCTACTGGGCTGTGGTGGCCGGCAATCCCACCCCGCGCCAGGGCGAAATCTCGTGCTTTCTTGCCAAGCAGCGCACCACCGATGGCGAGCAGATGGTGGTGGTGCCCAACGGCACGCCGGGCGCCCAGCACTCGATGAGCTATTATTCGACCACGGATACCGCCAGCCGGCGCTTTGCCTGGGTGACGCTGAAGCCGGTAACCGGGCGCACCCACCAATTGCGCGTGCACATGGCGCAGTTGGGCACGCCCATTCTCGATGATCCGCGCTATTTCAACATCGAGAACTATCAGCCGGCCGAGGGAATTGGGCAGGGACTTCACCTTCACGCCCGCCGCATTGCGCTGCCGCTGCGATCAGGCAAGCGGCTCGATATTTCCGCGCCGCTGCCGCCGCATATGCTGCAGACCTTCGATGCGCTGGGGTTCGATGCCTCGCGATATGACGTGCAGGCGCAGGACCCCGAGGACGGCGAATGACGCTGATCATGTTCGACATGGACGGCACGCTGATCGATACGCAGGCGCTGATCAGCGAGCACATGGCGACGGCGTTCACCGGAGCCGGCTTGCGCGAGCCGACCCCGGCGGAGGTGCGGCGGATCATCGGGCTATCGCTGCCGGTGGCTATCGCCAGGTTGGCCGGAACTGATGATCCGGAGCTGATTGATCGCCTGGTCGAGGACTACAAGGGCCACTATCGCGCCTCGGTGGTGCAGGGCTGCGATCGGGAGGGTCTGTTTCCGGGTGCCCGCAAGGCCTTGGATGCGCTCAACATGGACGCAGCGAACGTCATGGGGGTGGCCACGGGCAAAGGGCTTGCCGGCGTGCAGAGAATTCTCGCCCTGCACGATCTCGCGGACCATTTCGCTACCCTGCAAACGCCCGACCACAACCCGTCCAAGCCGCATCCGGGCATGTTGCTGCGGGCGATGGACGAGACCGGTTTCGGCAAGGATGAGACCGTGATGATTGGCGACACCGTGTTCGATATCGAACTGGGGCGCAATGCAGGGGTGGCAACGATCGGGGTGACCTGGGGTTATCATGATGCGGCCGAGCTCCTGGCCGCCGGCGCCCACACGATGATCGAGACGTTCGATGAACTGGACGACGCGATCAGGCGAGTACTGGAATAGGCAATGCGCGAATTTATCGAAGACGCCCTCAACCATCGTGATGACGGCTATGGTCGGGCGCAGAAGCATGTGAAGCAGGAATTGCCCAAGCGCTTCTACAAGGAGGCGGGGGTGGCGCCGGTAGAAGGCGGCTTCACGGTGACGCTCGATGGCCGGCCAACCAGGACGCCGGGCAACCGCACGCCTGTTGCGGTGCCGGTGGCGGAACTTGCCGATGTGATGGCGCAGGAATGGGCGGCGCAGGGCGAGCGGATCAATGCCGAGACCATGCCCGTCGTGCGCCTGATCAACTCGGCGCTGGAGAGCGGCGAGGCGACAGTGCCGGCGTTCCGCGACGAGGTGGTGAAATACGCCGCCAGCGACATGCTGCTCTATCGGGCCGACACGCCGCGCGAACTCGTCGCCGAGCAGGAGCGGCTGTGGGATGAAGCGCTGGTGCGCGTGGCGCGGCATTTCGGGGTAAGCTTCCAGCCGACCATCGGCATCCTGCACCAGGCGCAGCCCGAGGCCACGTTGCGGCGATTGCGCGATGTGCTGGAGGGCGAGGACCTCATCACCATGACGGCGCTGGTTTCGATCACCAATCTCACCGGATCGGGCATACTGGCGGTTGCCCTGCACCATCGATTGATTGCGCCGGAGGATGTGTGGACGATGGCGCATGTCGATGAGGACTATCAGGCCAAGCTCTGGGGCGTCGACGAAGAGGCGGCGCTGCGCAGATCAAAGCGTAAGGCCGAGTTTGACGCGGCAGTGAAGGTTCTCGATTTCCTGCGGGGAAGCTGATCCTCACAAGCCCGCCCGAGCGGTTTCGACGATCCAATCGGCGGTCTCCGGATCGATCTCACGCAGGGGATCGAGCACGAAGGCGCGTTCGTGGGCGAATTTGTGAGGCAGGGTCAGGCGTACGCTCGTCTGCACCAGCCGCTCATAGGCAATGATGTCGATGTCGATGACGCGCGGTCCCCACACTTCGATGCGCTCCCGGCCCATCTGACGCTCGATCTCGAGGCAGGCGTCGAGCAGGGCCTGCGGGCTCAAATCCGTTTCAACCGCTACGGCCATATTGGCGAAATCGGGCTGGTCGGTCTTGCCCCAGGGTTTGGTGGCGATGACCCTCGAGCGGTTGACCACTGAAATCTGCTCATGCCTGTCGAGCCGCTCGACGGCCTCGGCGAGCTGCGCTTCGGGGCGGCCGATATTGGCGCCAAGGGAGAGCCAGGCCCTCACCATACTCAGTCCTCGCGATGGCGGTGCAGCTCTATGGCAGCTTCGCCGCGCACCATGGCTATCGGGGCTTCGGGCTTGCGCACGCGGACCTTGATCCAGCGGATTGCGGGAAAGGCGGCAAAGACGGCCTCGACGATGCGTTGGCCGACCGCCTCGATGAGGTGCATCTGCTTTTCCTCGAAGGCGGTTTTGACCACCTCGTAGACCTCGGCGTAGGAGATGGTGTCCGAGAAATGGTCGCTGGCGGCGGGTGCCGAAAGGTCGATGCCGCAGGTCAGGTCGACAAAGAAACGCTGGCCAAGCGCTTTCTCTTCGCCCATCACGCCATGATAGCCGTAAAAGCCCAGATCGTTGAGGATGATGCGGTCGCCGCGGAATTTCTTACCCATGGATGCCGCGACTCCCTTCAGCAATGTCGGCGGGCGGACCATACAGCGTTGCCGCGGCGACGCGAAGAGCGTCGCGATTGGCACGTACGTCGTGCACCCGGAAGATGTGCGCACCCTCTGTATAGGCGAGAACGCTGGTCGCGAGCGTGCCCGCGAGCCGATCACCTGGCTCGTTGCCGAGAAGCTTGCCGATCATCGATTTGCGCGAGGTTCCGGCGAGGATCGGATAGCCGGGGTAGATTTTGGCGAGGTCGCGCAGCATGGCGTAGTTCTCGGCAATGCTCTTGGCGAAGCCAAAGCCTGGATCGATGATGAGCCGCTCACGAGGCAGACCCGCCCCTTCGGCGATCTCCACGGTGCGATCGAACCAGCGGCGCATTTCCTCGAGGAGCGGCTTGTCGCGATCTCGCGCCTTGTCCCAGTGCATGGCGATTACTGGCACCTCGTGGAGCGCGGCGACGTCCGCCATTTCCGGCTCGCGCTGCAGACCATAGACGTCGTTGATGATCGTGGCGCCGGATTGAACCGCCTGATCGGCGACAAGAGCCTTGTAGGTGTCGATTGAAAGCGGGGCAGTAATGCCTTCCTGCGCGAGCGCCTCGAAGAGCGGAATGACGCGGTCGATCTCTTCCTGCGCGCCGATCTCCTCGCCGCCGGGGCGCGTGCTTTCTCCCCCGATATCGATGATGTCCGCACCTTCGTTCAGCATCTGCCGGGCCTGGGCCAGCGCCGGTTCGAGCCGGTCAAACCGGCCGCCATCGGAGAAGCTGTCGGGAGTGACGTTGAGGATGCCCATGACGATCGGATCACGCCCCAGCGTCAGTGCCGTTTTGCCGGGCAGAGGGATGGTGTAGCTGGCGTGCATTGGAGTTCTCGTTTCCTGCCGGTCTAGCAGCGTCATGATTGGTGGTCCAGCGCTGCCCAAGCCGAACCGCCGCCCGGCCTTGTCGACCTCGCGATTTCTCGCTCCGGCTCGGGATGGGGGAGTATGGCAGGGGTTCGGTGAAGATAGATAACGTAAACAAGAGGGCTTACTGCACTGAGATCAAAGACAAACCCCGATGTCATCCCGGCGCAGGCCGGGATCAATCCTGAGATGCGCTAACGGCGCACCATTGTCGTGCCCGCATCACACCTTGCGGCTGGTGAGAACGCCCGGGATGGGTTCCGGCCTGCGCCGGAATGACATCGCGGGTGGGGTGTGAGCACTGACGCCCGGGCGGCCCCGCCCTAATACCGCGCTGCCACGGGCTCGGCGAACAGATCGTATTCGTCGCTGTCGGTCACGGTGACGCTCACCAGATCGCCTGGCTTGATGCCGGTGGCGTTGTCGACGATCACTTGGCCGTCGATGTCGGGGGCGTCCCATTTGGAGCGGGCGATGGCGCGGTTGGCTTCGGGCTCGACGTCGTCCACCAGCACTTCAATAGTGCGGCCGACCTTCTTGGCCAGTTGATGGGCCGAGACATCCTGAGCCACTTCCATCAGGCGTTCGAAGCGGTCGCGCTTGACCTCGTCGGGCACCAATCCCTCGATATCGTTCGCGGGAGCGCCAGTGACCGGTTCGTATTCAAAACAGCCGGCGCGGTCGATCTCGGCTTCTTCGAGCCAGTCGAGCAGGAATTCGAAATCTTCCTCGGTCTCGCCGGGGAAGCCGACGATGAAATTGGAGCGGATGGTAAGGTCCGGGCAGATTTCGCGCCATTTGCGAATGCGGTCCAGGGTCTTTTCCTGGTTCGCCGGGCGGCGCATGGCCTTCAGCACCGTGGGGGAGGCGTGCTGGAACGGAATGTCGAGATAGGGCAGCACCTTGCCCTCGGCCATCAACTCGATGACCTGATCGACATGCGGGTAGGGATAGACATAGTGCAGGCGCACCCAGGCGCCAAGCTCGCCCAGTTCCTTGGCCAGATCATAGAAGCGCGCTGAGACCTGGCGGCCCTTGTACGGGGACGTCGCGTATTTGATGTCAAGGCCATAGGCGCTGGTATCCTGCGAGATGACCAGCAGTTCCTTGACGCCGTTTTTGACCAGCCGTTCGGCTTCCGAAATGACGCTTGCGGCCGGGCGGGAGACCAGATCGCCGCGGATCTGCGGGATAATGCAGAAAGAACAGCGATTATTGCAGCCTTCGGAAATCTTGAGATAGGCGTAGTGCCGCGGCGTGAGCTTTAGGCCCTGTTCGGGCACGAGATCGACAAACTTGTTGGGGACCGGCGGCAGGTGCTGGTGAACGGCGCCGACCACGGCCTCGTACTGGTGCGGACCGGTAACGGCGAGCACGTTCGGGTGGGTCTGGCGGATCATCTCTTCCTCGACACCCATGCAGCCGGTGACGATGACGCGGCCGTTCTCGTTGAGCGCCTCGCCAATGGCTTCCAGGCTCTCCTGCTTGGCACTGTCGAGAAAACCGCAGGTGTTGACGAGGACGATATCGGCGCCCTCATAGTCGCGGCTGAAGGCATAGCCCTGCGCGCGCAGCGTCGTCATGATGCGTTCGCTGTCGACGAGGGCCTTGGGGCAGCCGAGGCTGACGAGGCCAATTTTTGGCGCTTGGTGGCTCATGCGGGCCGGATACTTACCTGTTCGGGGGTCAAGGCGCCTCAATAGCGAATTCGGCGCAAAATGCAATGCGCGCGGCTTGCAACGCGCGTGAGGCAGAAATGCGTGGAGACGGGTTCACGAGTGTGTGTGGATGGCATCAGTGAACACTGTGTGCGCAAAGCTGGGACTCGTATGCCACCGATTCTATGGCTTAGCAGAGGACTGCCGCCAGCACGGCGGTTAATTACGAGGGTACTATGTTCGATCGCCTATCTCCCTATGCGCCGCAAGCTTTGGCCGTGCTGCGCATTGTCGCCGGTCTGTTATTCCTGCTGCATGGCACGCAGAAGCTGATCGGGTTTCCGCCGGCCGAGTTCTCGCCCCCGCTGATGTCGCTGTTCGGCCTTAGCGGAATCATCGAGGTTGTCGCGGGCATCCTGATCCTCATCGGCCTTTTCAGCCGGATAGCCGCATTCATCGCATCGGGTGAGATGGCAGTCGCCTACTGGATGGCGCATGCGCCTCAGGACCTCTTCCCGACCAATAATATGGGCGATGCCGCAATCCTCTTCTGCTTCATCTTTCTCTATCTGGTGTTTTCCGGGCCGGGGGCCTGGAGCATCAACAACAAATAGACTTGCGTCGGCCCCGGCACTTAAGTGCGCGGGGTCGGCGTACGCCTGGCAGTGCGGCGTACGGTTTTCGGCTTGGTAGTCTCGCTGGAAGCCTCGGCCGTGCTCTCCGGCTTGGCGGGCTCGGATTTAGCGGGTTCAGGTGTGGCCGGCGTCTCGGTGGATTTCGGCGGGGTGCCGTCGGGATAGTAGGGTGGGGGATCGGTCGCCGGAACCACATATTCGTCGGCCTCGGCGAAATCGTCTTCGTCCTCCTCGGCGAGATCGCGGATGGCTTCGCGCACTTCATCGAGAAGCGAGGCTGAGTAGCGGCTGCGGTTGACGGTGTCGCCGGCGTTTTCGTGGGCCTTGAACCAGACGAGCAGCGCCTCGCAAAGGATGCGCAGCGCCAGCAGCATCAGCAGGCCGAAAACCGCGATTTCCAGCAAGCCCCATAGACCATTGCCGAAACCGGTCGAGAAGCTGGCAAAGAGGTGCCGTACGACCCAGAGCAGGAGGCCGGCGAGGCCGAGGGCGTAAAGGATGGGCACCAGTCTCGGCGAGAGGACGGCATCCAGGCGGAACAGGGTCTGCCGGGTGAAGAGGCGTTTCAGATCATCCAGCGTCATTGGTGTTCCCCTCGTGTTTGGCGGCTTGCGACTCCAATTTAACCGCAGACTGGGCAAGTCAGCCAGTCATGGCAAGGTCTGGGCTCGCGCTTCGTTCCACAGGCCCGAAATGCTTCTCGAACGTGGCTCGCAGGACCGAATCGACCTCCGCCATCGAAACGATATGGCCGAGATCTTCCAGGCTCGTCACGCCCTGGTCGGAAATCCCGCAAGGTACTATGCCGTCATAGTGGGTGAGGTCCGGCGCGACATTGAGCGAGATGCCGTGGAAGGTCACCCATTTGGAGACGCGCACGCCGATGGCGGCGATCTTGTCCTCGCGGCCGGGGCCTTTGTCCGGACGGGCGACCCACACGCCGACCCGGCCTTCGCGGCGCTCGCCCTTGATGTTGAAGGCGGCGAGCGTATCGATGACCCAGGATTCGAGGCCCTGCACGAGGCAACGGATGTCGCGGCCGCGCTCGCGCAGGTCGAGCATGACATAGGCAACGCGCTGGCCGGGGCCGTGATAGGTGTATTGTCCGCCGCGGCCAGCCTCGAACACGGGAAAGCGCGGTGCGAGCAGGTCGCTGGGCAAGGCGGACGTGCCGGCGGTATAGAGCGGCGGATGCTCAACAAGCCATACCGCCTCATCAGCTTCTCCAGCGGCAATCGCGGCGGCGCGCTGGCGCATGGCGGTCAGCGCCTCAGGGTAGGGTATCGCGCCATCCGAGACGATCCATCCGGCCGGGCGACCGTCGGGGCGCAGAAGTTTTTCGATCGCGGAACACGTCGTTAACGGTTCGATAACCATACTCACCAATGCTGGCTCCGTCGGATTCCGGCCGGCGCATCCTGCGCGGCCCTGTCTTTGGTGTTCTATCTATGAGTTCGGTCGACAATATTGAAGTTGATATCACGGTTGAACTCGGCGCAACGACGATGCCGGTCCATCATCTGCTGCGCATGGGACGCGGCGCGGTGATCGAACTGGATGCGACCGAGAACGATCCGATGCGCATCTATGCCAATTCGACGCTCATCGCCGAGGGCGAAATCAGCGTCGATGACGGTCATTTGCGGGTGCTCGTTACCAACAAGGTGCTCAAGCGCGGCTGAAGTTCAGCTAGAGCCTGCCGCCATAAGCATTTGATCTACAGCCAGTATGCGCAACGCTAGGCCATGAGCCGAGCCCGGTTTTCGACTACCTCCAACAAAAAGCGGTAAAGGCGCTTGAGGTCCGAGAACCGATTTGCTACATGCTGGCTCGCTTCGCCCCTGGGGCGCGGCCCTACCATGATGTGCGGTCGTGGCGGAATTGGTAGACGCGCAGCGTTGAGGTCGCTGTGCCGCAAGGCGTGGAAGTTCGAGTCTTCTCGACCGCACCAAACTCTCCCAAAGATGCTTTGGGGCCAAAGAGTTGATTGATTTCAGGGACTTGTAGTCGCCCTCCCGCTACAAAGGGCGCTACAAATGACAGTCCTGATGACCACCCTCTCGAAAGCGAAGAACGGCGATTGGTTTGCCCGTAAGGGCATCCCGGGTGACGTTCGCGACTCATACCAGCGGGCCTATGGCGTTCGCCAGGAGGAGCGCTTCCGGCGTCCAGCGGAGTTGTCCCCAGGCGAAGCCAAGGCCGCGTTCGCAGACTGGGTGGCCGAGGTCGAGGGGAGGATTACCCGCCTCCGCAGCGCTCAGGCTGGTGAGGGCCAACAGCTCTCACATCGCCAACTCCATGCGCTTGTAGGACGATGGTACGACTGGTTCGTGTCACAGCACCAGGAGGAGCCCATGCCGGTCGAGGCGTGGGACCACGTCTACGAGCAGTACCGGGATGTCCTGGAGGCCTTTGGGGAAACGGATGAACGGGAGGTAGGCGGGGAAGCCGAGGCGAGCCCAAGGCACCGCTCGCTCATTCGGGCGAAGGTTCTTGAGCTGTCGCGTCTGCCGACTTTCCTCGGCGGGGAAGAAATCAGGCTCACCCACGAAGCCCACGTCACGCTGGTAGACACCCTTCAGGCCGACCTTGTTGCGGCCATGGCGCTGCTGCGGAGGCGGGCAGGGGGCGACTACAGGCCCGACACCCACCGTGAGAGGTTTCCCGCTGTCGCTCCCAAGGCCCCGGCAGGGGTGAGGCTCACGGGATGGAACGCTTGGCAGGCCTTTGAGGCCTGGGTCAAAGAGCGCAAACCGCAGGCATCCACCATCAACCGCTGGCGTGGTGTGTTCGACCATCTCAACAAACATCTTAGCGGACGTGACGTTGCCTTGGTCACCGATGACGACGCGGTGGCATGGAAAGACGACCTCATGACCGGCAGCATCAGCGGCCGCACGGTCAATGAGGTTTGGCTCACCGCCGCACGGAGGGTCTTCAACTGGGTGAAGGACCAGAAGAAGATCGCCAGCAATCCCTTCGACGGGGTGAAGGTGGCCGTGGCCCGCGTGGGCAACACTAAGGGCGAGTTCAGCGAAGAAGACGTGGAGGCTATCCTCAAGGCTACCCTGGTGCCCCGCTCGCCACGTACCTCGCCCTACCTGAAGGCGGCCATTCGGTGGGTGCCGTGGTTGTGCGCCTACACGGGTTCTCGCCCCGGGGAGATGACCCAACTCCGCAAGGAGGACATCGAGCAGCATCGGGATGGCTTCTGGATGCTGCATATTCGCCCAGAGGCGGGAACGGTCAAGGGCTCGGTCGCTCGAACCGTTGTTCTCCACGATCACCTAATCGAACAGGGGTTTGTGGAGTTCGTTGAAAAGGCGGCACGTGGGCCGCTCTTTCACGACCCGAAGGCGGGCGGGAGCCGGGCCGGGAGCAAGGACGACGACCCACTCAACCCGGTTCGCCCGATGTACGTGCAGGTCCGGCAGAAGCTGGCCGACTGGGTTCGGAAGCTCGGGGTCACTGACAAGGGTGTTAGTCCGAACCACGGCTGGCGGCACACCTTCAAGCGCAGGGCTGCGCGCGCCAAGATCGAGCAGCGGCTGCGTGATGCGTTCTGTGGCCATAGCTCCGGCAATGTCGGCTCGATCTATGAGCGGCCCACCGTCGAGGACTTGGCCGAAGCCATCAAGGACTTCCCGCGCTACCCTGTAGACGTCCCCAAGCAACCCTGAGGCGAACCCCTTGGCGGGCGCATGGAGCGGCTTTGGCGCGGCTGGTAGGGCTCATCCCGGCTCGCTGCCTCTCTCCGCTCTGTGCGTCCTCCTGGGGGCTCTCCTCCACGTTGTCCGATGGTGGGCAGCGCCACAGGGAAACTAGCTTATGAACTCGACTACGTCCGACCTCCTGACCAGCCTGGGGATTGATAGCGCTGCGCTGGAGGGGCCGATGGCCTTCCACAAGGACCGACACCCGGCAGCCTACGAGGAAGGCCTGTGGGGGCTTGGTGCGGCCTGCCCTGGACTGCCGACGATCTTCGCTGCGGACTACGAGAGCCCCGACTGTCCCGAGGGCTGGGATACCTTCTGGGGCTTCCTGGCCAAGACAGAACCCGTAGTTCTCGCCCTCATGGACCAGCTGCCGGAAGCCATCGAGGCAGACGAACGCGAGCTTGCCGCCCTTTGCGAGCGGGAGGGCGTGGTTCCGCGCGTGGTCTCCGCGTCGTCCTGGCTTGTTCGTGAAGGTGTCTTCGAGGCGATGGCGTACCCCGTCCACCTCCTCAAGGCTCATGCGGCTGGAGGGGTGCTCTGATGCTCATGGCGATTGTCGCAGGCCTCGGGGCCTTCATCGGGACCAACATTCTCCTGTCCATCGTGTACACCATCGCCAGAGGCAGCAGTCAGCTCATGAACGCGCTGCTGGGCTACAGCTACATCGGTTGGGCCGTCAAAATGGTCGGCTGGTTTGCTGCTGCTTGGGTGGGCATGTCGGTTTTCGATGCCATGGGCGGGCTGTAACCCGGAAATCGATTACCCCTCACCATAGCAATTCTCACAACCGCTCGCGGCTACGGCTCCGAGCCCTCAAGGGTCACCACCGGCGCTCTCCCTAGGCGCTGCGGGGTGGCCCTTTCTCATTCTAGGGACACCCCATGACCGACACTAAGGCGCTCCTGGACTTCATTTCGGGTCCAGAGAGCAATGGCAACTACAACGCCTACTACGGGAACACCAACAACCAGAGCGTCCGGTTCACGGACATGACCATCGCCCAGGTCCAGGACTTTCAGGCCCAGCTGGCACGGGACACCGGCTCGAGTGCTGTGGGCCGCTACCAGTTCCTCCAGAAGACCCTCGGCGGCCTCGTGACCGAGATGGGTATCCCCACCTCCGCCCGCTTCACGCCTGAGCTGCAGGACCAGCTGGGTCAGAAGCTCTTGGAGCGCCGTGGCCTCACCGCCTTCACTAGCGGTGCCATGAGCGCCGAGGAGTTCGCCAACAACCTCGCCCAGGAATGGGCTGGGCTCCCCATGGTCTCTGGCCCCAAGGCGGGCCGAAGCTACTACGATGGGGACGCGATAGGGAACAAGTCGGGGGTCTCCCCTGACGCCTTCCTGGCCGTCCTCGGTGGCTCAGGCAGTGGCCTCCCCACTCGCCCGTCTCCTGGGGTCACGAGCTTCGACAACGCCCCGGACCTCACCCTCTCCCAGAAGGACCAACGCCAGTTCGGCCCTGAGCCCGCACCCTTCCAGGTCGGCTCCCCCGAGAGCGCTGCGATGCTGGCAGAGACCCAGCCCACCACGCCCTGGACGAACGCTGACATGCGCGCCTTCCAGGCCGCTGAGGCAGAGCGCAAGGCCCAGGCCCCGAACCTCTTCGAACTGGGCGGCATGGCCATCCAGCAGGAGTGGGTCATCCCCAACCTCTTCCGGGAGAAGCCTGACGCGGCCCCTGACCCGACCTTCGAGATGACCCCGGAGTTCATGAAGGAGCTGACCCAGGACATCCCCGAGGAATACTGGGACCGCTTCGTGGAAACCCACTCGACCCAGCACGGGCTCCAGATCAGGGAAAGCCTCCTGCAGTCCATGGAGACGGACCAGAAGCTGGCCGATGCCGGTGCATGGGGCGTAGGCCTCCGCATCGCCGCTGGCATGACTGACCCGGTTGCCTGGGCCGCTGGTGCGGGCATCACGGTCGCCACTGGCGGTGTCGGTGGTGCAGCCTTCATCGGGGCGAAGCTCGGCCGTGCCGGGATGATCGCCCACGGCGCTGCCACTGGTATGGCCTCAACCGCCATCCCGGAGGCGCTCATCGCTGCCAACAAGCCCACCTACCATCAGGACGAGTTCCTCCAGGCGATCGGCATGGGCATGGTCCTGGGCGGTGCCTTCGGTGCCCTGGCCCGCAACCCCGCCACCCGTGTCGAGGCTCGGGAGATCGAGACCGTCGGCCGCAACCTGGAGCGTATCGCCTCGGGTAAGGGCTCGGACGCGGGTGCTGCCTCGGCAGGCGTCCGGGAGGCCCTCGGTCAGGACACCGACGAGCTGGTGCGCGACCTCACCGAGGAAGCCACTGGCACCAGCTTCGCCAACAAGGCCCGCTGGGATTTGTCGGCTCGCCTCAAGGGCAGCTCGAACAAGCTCGTCCGGGCCTTCGGCAACGTCCTCGTTGAGGATGGCACCCGCAACGCCAAGGGGATGACCAAGTTCAGCGTCTCCGAGGAGGGCACCAAGCTCGCCCGGCAGGCTGAGGTCCGTTGGCGCGCCGCCTTCGACACCAGCTTCAAGGCCTATGCCAAGCGCACGGGCGTGAAGCGGCAGAACTTCGACCGGGCTCGTGACGACTTCGCGCGTCAGGTCACCTCCTTCGTCCGCTCCCGCAGCCCGCTGGATGATGCCCCCGCTGAGGTGGCGGCTGCTGCCGGCGAGTTCCGCTCCCTGATGAAGCACTGGCGCGCCTTGGCGTCCAACCCGGGGATGCTCGATGGCACCACCCGCAGGGCCGTTCGCGGCTTCGAGAAGCTGGCCGATAGCGAGTTCTATGCTCCCCGCATCTTCGACCTCGGGGCCGTCCAGAACGCCCTCGCCAAGTATGGCCACGATGCCCTCGGGCGGATGGTCGGCAAGGCGATGATGGAGGTCAACGAAGATCTAGGTGAGGATGTCGCCATGCGGTTCGGCCGGGGCTACATCGACAAGCTCCACAGCATCTCCGCAGGCGAGCTTAACGTCCACGCCCGGGCACTCTCCGGGGACGACATGGAGGCGCTCAAGGCGCTCCTCTTCGACGCCACGGACCTGTCCTCGGACGAGCTAGATGACATCCTCCTGGGTATCAAGAAGGCTGACAAGGGGACGCCCGGGGCTCCATCTCGGGGCAAGCGCAGGCTCTTCATGGACGAGAACTTCGCCGCCAAGCTGGCCCGCCTCGACAGCACCGGGGAGGACGAGTTCCGCATCTCGGACCTGTTCTCGAACAACGCCGATGAGCTGATGACCATGTACTCCCGGCAGATGTCCGGGCGTATCGCCATGGCCCGTATGCGCATCGAGCGGCCGAACTGGCAGGAAGGTGACGAAGCCTCCCGCTACATCGTCGATGGCATCACCAGCGACAGCGAGTGGGAACAGTGGATGACCAAGGTCCGCGAGGTGGGTGACCGGCAGGGCGTCAACAGCGAGAACAAGATCGATGTCGAGCGCCTGACCTTCGCCTACAACCACATCGTGGGTCGCCCGACCTTCGACGAGGCAACCGGCTACGCCCAGACGCTGCGCCTCCTGCGCAACTTCAACTTCACCCGGCTCATGGGTCAGGTGGGTCTGGCGCAGATACCTGAGTTCGCCAATGTGGTGTCCAAGCTGGGCATCAAGGCGACGTTCTCGAACATGCCCGCGTGGCGAGCCATGTGGCGCAATGCTCAGACTGGCAAGCTGGATGATACCCTGGCCCAGGAATGGGAGGACATCACCGGCCTCGGCGCGGACTGGCTGCGGCACACCTCGTGGCGGGCTGAGGACGACTACGGCAATCCCCTGATGGGCCTCCCCAACAACCGCTGGTTCGACAAGGCCGACCGCGCCCTGATGAAGTCGAACAAGGCGGTCACCGCGATCTCCGGCATGGCCCCGGTCAACACCGCCCTCCAGCGGCTCACCGGCCGAGCGATCTTCAACAAGTTCGCCAGCATCGCCCTCAAGGGGGATGTCACCGCAGATCGCCGGATGATGGGCCTTGGGCTCGACACCGAGATGCTCCAGCGTATCTCCGGGCAGATCAAGGGCAAGGCCTCGTTCGAGGGCTCCAGGCTCAAGGCCATGAACTTCAAGTCGTGGGACGACCAGGAAGCCCTGGCCCACTTCGAGAACGCGGTCTTCCGCTACGCCCGGGAGGTCATCCAGGAGAACGACATCGGCAACCTCGCCATGTGGATGAACAAGCCGACCGCCAAGACCCTCCTGCAGTTCCGCACGTTCGTGCTGGCTGCGTGGTCCAAGCAGTTCCTCAACGGGCTCAACCACCGGGACTTCCAGACGTTCGCCTCGTTCACCACCTCTATGTTCCTGGGGTCGATGACCTACATGTTCCGAGAGTATGCGAACTCGGTGGGCAGGAGCGATCAGGAGGAGCACCTTAAGGAGCGCCTGAGTGTCGAGAGGATTGCTGCGGCCGGTCTGCAGAACAGCTCCTGGTTCTCCATCCTGGCTCCGGTGCTCGACACTCCCATCAACTGGGCGACAGGGGAGAGCTTGTTCGACGCTCGAACCACGCAGCAGTCGAACACCGTCACCGACCTGGGTAGCAACCCCACAGGCGGTCTCCTGGACCTCGTTGTCAACGGCCCGAGCATCCTGCGAAAGGCGCTCCAAGGTGACCTCGCCCAGGGTGACCTCCGGAAGGTGAAGATGGCGCTGCCCTATCAGAACCTGATGGGCATCTCCCAGCTGTTCAACCTGATGCTTGGCGGTCTGCCGGAGAGGCGGCGCTAGGCGACCATGAAATGCCCCTGTCGCTACCCAGCGGCGGGGGCTTCTAGTTTCCTCCACCCAACCACCAGAAGCGGCTTAATCCCCATCTATGACCATCCCTGCTCATTCCACGAGGCTTCTCATGACTGACTGCCCAACTCCCTCACCCTTCGCCGGTCAACATCACTATGTCCTGGCCACTGACGGGGCCTGCAAGAGAAATCCCGGCCCCGGAGGCTGGGGCGCTGTGCGACAGCTGATTGAACCTGATGGGACGCTCGCCGCCCAGTCGCCCTTCTCGGGCTCTCACCGCAGCAGTACCAACATCCGCATGGAGATGACGGCAGCGATCAAGGGATTGTCGAGGCTGACCGTTCCTGACATTCCGGCACTGCTTCTGACCGACAGCGAACAGGTCGTTAAAGGCATGACGATCTGGATGCCCAACTGGAAGACGAACGGCTGGCGCACCGCAAATCGGAAGCCCGTCGAAAACCAGGACCTGTGGAAGGAACTCGACGCCCTATCCCTGCAACGCCACATCGAATGGCAGTGGGTCAGAGGCCATGCAGGACACGAACTCAACGAGATGGCAAACACCCTGGCCGACAACGGGGCCAAGCGGCTGTACGCTCAGGACGGGAGGGGCCTGAAAGAGCTGCATCCTGGCTGGTACCTGGGCAAAGACGCGCTGATTGACCCGATACCGGCATAGCCGGGAAGACCACCGAAGGGGTTTGGTTAGGGGAGACCAAGGTTAGAAGACCTCGATTACCCCTCACCATAGGAGGAAGCTCCCCCCCGCCCCCCTAAAGCTATACAGCTAGGCCCTATAGGAGGAGTTGTAGAAGGTGATGATTAAAGGGATGTCCTAGGACATAGCTTCACCCATACCTCATCATCCACAAGGGCTATCCAGAGGCAGGCTCAAGGCCGCACCACTAGCGTGATGGTCTCCACCCATTGGTTTTGAGCCTGCACCGGGAGCTTAATCGGGGTCTACGATGTAGGTAGGTATCTGGGCTAGGTCACCAAAGCGGGCCTTGAGCTTTCCGGTCACTTCCCGCGGTGCCTCGTCGCTGATGTCCAAGTAGTAGTAATAGACCAAGCCATCGTCGCTGGAGTTGTCGAGCACCTCGGCTTCCAAAGCCTGATACTCCTCCAGCGTGAGCCCCAGGAAATCGGCTAACCGCTGATCGCGTTCAGCCGCCTCTCGTTCGTACATCGCTTCCTTGGCACTACCCATTTCATCCCCCGTAAATCCGTGGCTCGACCGTAAGCCGTAGTGTGGTCCCGGTCCAGCCCTCGTACCCCAGCGGGCCATCGGGCAAAGGTGCCCCTCCAAATCCCCACTGCCTCCAGTGCTTCTACATCCACGAGGGATGGGAAGAGCTGGTCGCTGCGATGAACGAACTCCTCAGCGAAGCATCCAAGGACTGACACCATGACCACCACCGAAACCACCCTCCACACCTTCGACTTCGCTGGCCTTGAGCTACGCGTCCTGATGAAGAATGGCGACCTCCGCTTCGTCTTGGGTGATGTCAACCGCCTTGTCTACGGCAGGACTGATGGTCTCCAGTTCGTCACCGACCGGCTGCTGCCGGATGAGGTGAGCTTGTGTGCTCGAACCACACTAGGGATGAAACCGGGCCGGAAGGTTCGCCTGATCACCGAGGCTGGTCTCTACCGCCTCATCATGCGCTCGGACAAACCCGAGGCCCGCAAGTTCCAGGACTGGGTGACCCGCGAGGTTCTCCCTGCCATCCGCAAGACGGGTGGCTACCTGCTCAATGAGGAGGCCCGGGAGACGGCCAAGGCTGACGACTGGCAGGGCATGCCGCTGCCCGAGGTGTTCGCCCAGATGGTGGCAAGGGTCGCGGCATAAATGCCGAAAATCTTCGAGCCGCCAAGATCGAGAACCAAGCCGCGCGATACCCCCCGTGGGGTGCCTCTGCGGTGTCCTAGATCACTCTCGCGTCATTGACGACCGAATAACTAACTGTAAAATAACCGGAAATAGCTGAGGGCCTCACGTTGAACACTGTCAATCGCCGGACGGAACGCGCCGATCTCGCCATGCTCCATCATCTCGTGGACGCCTTTATGAGCTTCGGCGGGGAACGGCCGATGCACCTCCAAACCCTATCGGTCTTCCTGACCATCGCCAGGAACCCCGGCATCCTCCAGTGTGACTTGGAGGCGCGACTGCCTATTGCCAGTTCTTCCGTGTCGCGGAACGTCGCAGCGCTAAGCGCTCGCGGTCGTACCGGGAAGCCGGGCTTAGGACTGGTTCGCAAGCGGCTGAGCGTCAAGAACCCACGCGCGCATGAATTGTACCTGACTACCGAGGGTAAGGCGCTTGTAGAGCAGCTATTGTCTGGCGACAACCAGCGGGAGGGTATCGCCATGGCAGTCGCCCCCGTAGAAACCACTACGAGGTCACAGGCGTCCACGGTGGCGATGTGGGAGGTGTAGTCCCTGGCCGTTGCTACCGCCCCTAGAACGGGATGTCATCGTCCATCGCTCCCGGCTCAAAAGCTGGTGCCCTCCTTCGCTCTCGTGAGACTTGAGGGGGCCTCGGTGGCGACAACATCGCTGGTTCTGAGGTATGTGGAAGCTGCCTCGTTTCGTCATCTGCTGCCTTGGCCATCGCCACTTCATGCATAACATTCGAGATCAGCTTGTACGTGATCTCGGTTGCCTGCCAAGCGCCGCTTCCGAGCGCCATCACTTCGAGCGTAACCCGCGTTACCGCCAGTAAGCTCAGGCGTGATTTCTCCAGCTCTGCCTCAAAGGCGGTAAGGCGCTTGTGCAAAGCATCGCGCTTGACTTCGGACATGTCGGCCTTGTCGATACAGTTACGAAGCTCAAGAACGTATGACCGAAGCCGTTCCTTAGCCTTAGGCAGCAGAGGTACGGCGTCCCGCTTCGCTCTGATGCTGTTGTCGATGTAGATTTGCGTAAGGTAGTGGTCCAAGTCGGACCTGAACTCCGAATAGTCGCTGTACCCAAAGTTGTTCGGGCTGGGTATTTCCTTGTCCCCGAACTCCGCGACGCCGTACCTTTTCGCCGCAGCTACCACGATGTTCATGAAGCTATGCCGCTCGTCATTAATGTAGCGCCATGCTTCCTCATCATTGTCTTGAGCCGAGTTCTTTGTTCGGCTCTCTAGGACTTCCTCGGCCTTCATCACAAAGGCGACAAACGCCTCCCTAGGCTCCTCGGGGAGGGCCTCAAGCTGCTCCGGAGTGAAGACGTTGAATATGTTCATCAGGCACCTCCAGCCCAGTGTAGGCGAGGGAGGCAGGACTGTCATCACCGCTATGTCTCGCTCTCGTTCCGAAAAGGTATACCCACAGCGGACGCTCGTCGCGCCTGCCTTTTGTCCGATATAGGTTGACTTGATGTTTATCGGACATTATTCCGGTTGCATCTTAGACCTTTTCGGACACAGGTTCGCACCATGAAGATCGGCTACGCCCGCGTATCCTCCACAGGCCAGAACGAGACCGCCCAAGTCGACCTCCTCACCCGCAGCGGTGCGGAAGAGACCTTCATCGACAAGGCCAGTGGCACCTCCCGTGACGGTCGCCCCAAGCTCGCTGAGGCCATCCGGTTCGCCCGCAAGGGGGACGTGCTGATGGTGACCCGCCTGGACCGCCTAGCGCGCTCCGTGCCTGACCTCCATGCAATCGCCAAGGAGTTGCAGGCCAAGGGCGTGGACCTAATCGCTACCGAGCAGAACATCGACACCACTACACCCACCGGACGGTTGATGTTCAACATGCTGGGGGCCATAGCCGAGTTCGAGACGGACTTGCGGAAAGAGCGGCAGCTAGAGGGCATCGCAAAGGCGAAGCAGGAGGGGCGGTACAAGGGCCGCCCGGTGACGGTGGACGCTGAGGCCATCAGGGCGGCGTTGGCCGCTGGAGACAAGCCTGTGGCCGTCGCCAAGCGGTTCAATGTGGCCCGGTCGACGGTGTATCGGGTCGCGGCCGAAGGGACGATGGCGTAGCCGCGCATCCCAACTTCAAGGGGGTGGCTCATGGAACCCCACGCAGGTTTCGAGGGTGTTGGAGCGGGCAGCGGCGTAACCGGTTTCGGTTCCTCCCCCACAAATGGCGGGCTGCTATACCCGGTCAAGCGGCCCTGCGTCGGGGCGTCTATTGTTTTTGCCTCAGGTGAGCTAAATCGTTGAAGCAGGTAGACGGCTAAAAGCGATTGGGGGACGAATGTTCGCGTTGTTCGACAAGGACTGTGATCTTGTGGGTTGGATCGAGCCGGGGCGGCATATCTTCAACACCGATATGGAGTGGGCCGCCTATATCGCAGGAGGCCATGCTTGGTCGGCCAAAACCGGCAACTGGCTTGGTCCGGTTCACGGTCTACTTTGCCAAGACCGGTCTGCCGCGCCGGTGGCCTGGAACCCAAAGGAACAGGTGGTGGGAGGGACAAAGCCTGCGCGACCAGCTCGTGCGGCTAGGGCGGCGAGGCCAGCCAGACCTGCAAGGCCCGCTAAACCAGCAAGGCCCGCTAGACCCGCCACACCGGCAGGAGGTTGGTCTCGTGCTTCATTCTACGCTTGGTTAGAGCAGTAGTGGATTGACGCGCGGAGGGGGGCGATGACTGTCTCGAAGCAAGCCTTGAGGGTCTACGCAACCCTTCAAAGCCTTAAGGGGCACTCGGAAGAGGACGTGATCGACGCCCTTCTTCCGTTCACCATGCCTGTGCTGGAGGTTCTAAACGGGAAGCCCTTCACGCCCGAACTGCTCGTTGCGGGCCTCAAGGCATTATACGGCTGGAGCCTGTCGACGGACGTGGCTGAGGTGTTTCAGAAGCGCCTTTCCGCCAAGGGATATCTCACCAAGCCTGAGCCCAAGGCCGCCCGAATTTTGCTGGTGTCGGTCCCCGAAAGCGAGTTGCAAGGACCAAGCACGTACAGCTCTGAAGTGGGTGAGATCGTCCGAGCCTTTTTGGACTTCTCGAGCCGGTTGAATGACCTGCTGCACTCCACCCGGACTGAGGCAGAGGCGCTCGACCTGCTTGTCCGGTTCTTGATCACGCTTGACGTTGGGTCGGCAGCATCGACCAGGAAGGGGCTAGAGGTACCAGAACTTCTTCGCGGGCTGCAGGGTGAGGAAACGGCAGTACATCCAGATGACCGGTACCTCTGCGCAAGGTTCGTGGACCACGTCAGTCGAACCGATGCGGGGATGTTCGACAAGCTCGTCAAGCTGGCCTCAGTCGGCATGCTCACCGAGGTTGTCCAAGACTTTGTTGAGCCAGATGGCGAGCAACAGTCCAGCCTCACACTCATCTTGGACGCGCCAGTGGCGCTAGCGCTTGTCGGCGTTTCTGGTAAGCAGGCGCAGCGAGACGTGCAGCTCACCATTGATGCTGCCCGTTCCATCGGCTGCTCGGTCTGCGTTTTTCAGGAGAGCTGCGATGAGATGTCCCGCATCCTCAAGTCCGTCCTGGTCACGCCACGCGCGAACCGCTTTGGGCCCACTCACTCTGCCCTAGTCCGCAACGAGGTTCGGGAGGACTTCGTACAGGCCGTTCAGCGAAACCCGGAACGGACCCTGAACGACGTCGGCATTACGGTGCGTCAGATGGCGCTTGACACACACCCCTCTCTCGAAAAGTTCTTCCCGCAGGCGATATACGACAAGTTCCAACAGGACATACACTGGAAGCAGAACTACCCGGACGCCATTCGCCACGATGCCATCGCCATGGCCCTGACATGCCGACTTCGTGAGCGACAACGAGAGGCGGACGTCCTGCAGAACCGCTACGTATTCGTGACAAATAACGGCGCGTTCTCGAGGCTGTCACACGCGTTCTCCATTGAGAACGGGTTCCTACAGGAACGTCACTGTCCACCCGTGGTCCCGCTCTCGATGGTGGCCACCGCTGTCTGGCTGCGGACGGGGTTCGGTGCGACCAACGACATCCCAATGGCCCATCTACTGGCGTATTGTGAGCGGGTGTTGAACGTCCGCGTGGAAGTTGTCGAGCAAGCACGCCGAGTGCTTCGAGAGATCACGCCCGAAAGCGAAGCCCAGTTTGATCTATTGCTGCAGGACGCAAGATCGGTCACGCGCTTGATGGACATGACGCTAGGGGATGAGGACCGGGTTTCCGAAGCCACAGTCCCCGCTCTGCTTGAAGAAATGCGTCGGGCGACAGCAGCGGAGGTTCGGGAGGAGTACGAACGCCAACTGGCGGACCAGAAACGGCTTTACCGTGACACCCAGCGCAAGGCCAGTGAAGCCCATGCGGAGCGGGAGGCGGCCCAGCAGAACGTGATCGAGGGGCTGGAGACCCGTCTCCGTACTATGGAAGCGGCGAGCGCCGAGGCGAGGCGCATTGAAGATGTCGAGCTTCTGGAGGCTCTTGCGGACACCAACAAGGAGGTGGAGTGGGTTCGCCGAGGGGTAATAACCCTCGCAGCCTTGTTGTCGGCCTTCCTACTCGCGAACGAGGTCTTCGCGTGGGTCGACATCCAGCGCGACTTCCGCTGGTTGGCTTGGGCAGGGGTGGCCGTAGGCCTCGTTGCGATGCTGCAGCAGTTTTTCCGTTGGCCACCCTGGGGCATTGGGGACCTGCTGAACCTGCTCGGCCGTAGGCGCTTAAGGAGGCGGGCCGAACGTCGTGGGTTAGTGAGGCTGTTGGCGACTATGGAAGAACGATGGGACTTTGGGCGAGGCTCGTTACATGACCGTTGACTACCGCTACAAACGCCGCTACAAACGGCCCTAATGCGGCGGCGAAAAGCCCTGTAAAATCAACGGTCAAAGGCGCTCATTGGCGTTTCTTCTCGACCGCACCATTCACCTAAAAGAGGTGATAACGAAAGAGCCGCCCCTCGGGGCGGCTCTTCGCGTTTGTGGATCAGGGAGTCGCTGTCTCGTTGGCAGGTGCGGCCGGATCGGCGGCAGGAGCATCGGGCGCCGGCGCTTCTACAGCCGGATCGGCCGGCGGAGCGGCGGCGTCGTCGGTGGGGGCGGTATCACAGGCGGCGAGGGTAAGCAGGGCAAGGACTGCAAAGGGAGCAAGAAGCTTCGAGGACATTTATGTCACCTTGTGGTTGAATGATTCATTAACCCCAAACGGCCACACACTTGGCTTGCTTTTCGGCAAAGATTTGGCCGACACAGCGGTTTATCCCCGTTGTGGTTTCTTCGCCGCGACGTTTTTAGGCGCCTTGAAGCGCCAGGCATCTTCGAGCCGCAGCGATAATTCCTCGTCATCGATTGCCGAAAGACGGATGAGAACGGCAGGCCAGCCGACATAATGGTCCGTCTCGAAGTAGATGTCGGGAGACATTTCCATCAACAACGATTTCTGTTCCTCCGGACAGAGCAGAACAAGAGTATCGGCGTCTTTCAGGCGCGTGAAAGACTTGTCGCTGACCTTCAGTGCCGGGGTGCCATAACTGGTTCCGCGGGTCACGTCGGGCAGATCGCGATTCTCGACTAGTCGCTCTATGCGTGTGAATACGTCATCCAATCCGCTTTTCTCTTGCGTTTGCGCCATCCCGTTCTCCCACCGCTGAAAAAACACTGTGTTTGCCGTTGCCGTACTCTGGCGCTCGGGTTGCCTATTGGCTAGAGGTCATGCTGCCCCGAAGCACATGAGATACGGCAGGGCTTCCGATGAGCGACGAACACTACATCCCGGATGACGAAGCGCCCGGGATCGATCCGGATGCGTTCCGCGACGCCGAGGACCACATCAATCCGCTGTGGCTTGAACGTTTGCGCGCGCATTTGGCTGCGGGGCAGACCGATGAGGTCATCGAGATGGCCGCCCCCCTGCATGCGGCCGATACGGGCGACCTGCTCGAAGCGCTCGACAATCCGGAGCGCCTGGCGCTGGTCATGGCGCTCGGCGATCGATTCGACTATTCGGCGCTGACCGAGGTCGACGAGTCCGTTCGCCTGGGGCTGATGGAATTGTTGCCGAACGCGCAGATCGCGCGCGGCGTCGCCAATCTCGACAGCGACGATGCGGTTTACCTGCTCGAAGACCTCGAGGAGCAGGACCGCGATGCGATCCTGGCGCAGCTGCCAGCATTCGAACGGCTGAGCCTGAAGCGCAGCCTCGATTTTCCCGAAGAATCCGCCGGTCGGCGGATGCAGACGGATTTCATCGCCATTCCGCCGTTCTGGGCGGTCGGCCAGACGATCGACTATCTGCGCTCCGAGAAGGACCTGCCTGACGATTTCTACCAGATCTATGTGGTGGACGCCTCCTACCACGTGCTGGGCATCGTGCCGCTCGACAAGCTGCTGCGTACGCGCCGTCCGGTAAAGATCGAAGCGATCATGAACACCAATGTGGTGCTGGTCGATGCGATGGAGGACCAGGAGGATGCGGCGCGCGACTTCGAGCGCTACGACCTCATCGAGGTGGGCGTTATCGACGAGAACAAGCGCCTTGTCGGCGTGCTGACCGTCGACGATATCGTCGACGTCATCCATGAAGAGGCCGGTGAGGATATCCGCCTGCTGGCAGGTGTCGGTGACGAGGAGATTTCCGATAGCACGGTTGATACGGTCAGGAGCCGGGTACCCTGGCTGGTGGTCAATCTCATCACCGCGGTGCTGGTATCGGTCGTCATCGGCTTTTTCGATGCCACGATCGAGCAAATGGTAGCGCTGGCGGTGCTGATGCCCATCGTTGCTTCGATGGGCGGTAACGCTGGCACCCAGACCATGACGGTGACCGTGCGCGCACTCGCGATGCGTGAGCTCGAGGGGCGAAAGCTGCGCCGGCTCATCACCCGCGAGATGATCGTGGGCTTCGTCAACGGGGTCATCTTCGCAATACTGATCGGTATCGTGACGGCGCTGCGCTTTGCCGATGTGCAACTGGGCATCGTCATCGGGCTCGCCATGGTCATCAACATGATCGTCGCCGGGACGGCGGGCATCCTGATTCCGCTGATGCTGAACAAGCTCAAGGCCGACCCGGCTATCGCCTCGGGCGTATTCGTTACCACGATCACCGACGTGATCGGCTTTTTTGCGTTCCTTGCGATTGCGGGTTTGTGGTTCGGCCTGTTCTGAAGGCGTCTGGAAAAATCCTTGCTCATCCGCAAGCTTGGCCGCCTGTTTTCACGGTGAACTGCAAGATTAGGGATTTGCCCTAATCATGTAAACTGTATAAGTATTTAGCCATGAACCCAGAGCCGAGCCTGTCGGCTTTTCCACATGGTGATGTCGGACCTGGTGTGTCTAATTCGCCGCTTGCAAAGCTTAATCGGCGCGGTTAACGATTCCTGATCCGACAGTGTGGCAGCTCCGCTTATGGCAAGCACCCAATGTCGGAACGTGCGGCTGACAAGGAGCATTGCATGCGCAGTCAACCGAACACATGGCTACGAGCCGCAAGCTGGACGCTTGTTTGCCTGTTCTCGATGGGCCTCGTAGTCTCAGTGATCGCCGGCATCTAACGATCGACGATAGCTGGCTTGAATGATTCAGGAGGGGCGCCCGGTGCCACAGGGCGCCCTTCTTTTTGGCAAAGTGAGGCGATGATGAAGCTGTTGATCGGCAATCGAAACTATTCGAGCTGGTCGCTGCGCCCGTGGCTGGTGCTGGCGCATTTCGGTATTCCCTTCGAGGACGAGGTCCTGCAACTCTCGGGCGAGGGTTGGCGTGAGGCAATCGCGGCGCGCTCACCTACGGGCAAGGTGCCCTTACTGATCGATGGGGACCTTCTGGTGCCCGAAACCATCGCGATCATCGAATATCTGGCGGACAGGTTTCCGGAAAAGGGCATCTGGCCGAGCAATATCCAGGATCGGGCCAGGGCGCGCGCGGCGGCGGCCGAGATGCATGCCGGGTTCACTGCGCTGCGCAGCCACGCCCCGATGAACCTGCGCGCCAGCCATCCGGGAAAGGTGCCGCTGGACCCCATCGCCAGGGACCTGCACCGGATGGAAACACTCTGGGGCGAATTACTGGATCGTTCCGGGGGCCCGTTCCTCTTCGGAGAGTTCACGGCCGCCGACGCCATGTATGCGCCGCTGGCGACGCGACTGCGCGTCTACGACCTGCCGGTCTCCGACCAGGCCGCAGGCTACATCGACGCGATCTATAGCCTGCCCGCGTTCCAGGAATGGCTCAGCATGGCGGTCAAGGAACCGTGGATCGTTGATGACGACGAGATCGACGTCATTCAGGGGCGCGTGCCACGCGGGACGTTGGCATGATCCATATCGTCAAGCTCTGCGTTGGCGTTTCCAGCATCGAGGAATTGGAGAGCTATCGCAACGAGCGTGCGCATTGGTGGGGCGCCGACTACGGAGAAGAGGTGCATGTGCACCGCACCCGCATGATGCCGAGGCGCGCCGGTGAGATCGAAGGCAAGGCTTCCATCTACTGGGTGATCGGCGGAATCATCGGCTGCCGCCAGCCCATCCTGCGGCTTGCGCCCTATACTGACGGGGAAGGCAAGACCTATTGCGACATCATCATGTCGCGCGAGCTGATCCGCACCGTGCCTTACCCCAAGAGGCCGTTCCAGGGTTGGCGCTATTTGAGGCCCGAAGATGCTCCGCCTGACCTCGGCGCCAATGACGACGGCGGCTCGCAAGCCATAGCGGTCGAGCTGGCCCGGTTGGGGCTTCTATAGCGCTCGATCGAGCGCGGCCAACACTTCTAGCGGCATTGTCTTGCGGTGGGCGCGGGCCGGCCACATATTCGTTTACATGGGAGAGAAAGACCGAAGTCTCGAGCGTCGCGATCAGCCTGGTTCGGTTACGGACCGCAGGGCTCAATCGTCGAGCGGTGATATTGCGGAATTCGTCAAGCAGGTCGGGGCGATGGCCCGGCCGTCGGGCGGACAGGGTCGGCTGCTGTTCGCGCTCGATGCAACGATGAGCCGGCAGCCGACCTGGGACCTGGCTTGCAGGCTGCAGGCCGAGATGTTCGAGGCTATCCCCAAGGGCAATTTGCAGGTGCAACTGCTCTATTTTCGCGGGTTTGGCGAGTGCCGCGCGTCCAAATGGGTCGTCGACGCCTCGGCGCTGGCAAAGCTGATGACCGGCATAGAGTGCCGCGGTGGTAATACCCAGATCTCCAAGGTTTTGGCTCACGCGCGCGCCGAGCATGCCAAGCGCCGGATCAATGCTGTCGTCTATGTCGGTGACGCGATCGAAGAGAATGTCGATTCTCTTGCCGAGAAGGCGGGGCAACTCGGCCTGCTCGGGTGTCCGATGTTCCTGTTCCAGGAGGGGCGCGACAGCCGCGTCGAGGCGGCGTTCCGCGAGTTCGCGCGGCTCACCAAGGGCGCCTATGCACGGTTCGATTCCTCGGCGCCGCGCGAGCTTGCCGAATTGCTGAAGGCGGTCGCCGCCTATGCCAGCGGCGGGCGAGACCTGTTGAAGCTGCAAAAGAGCGCTCCGGCTCGGGCGCTGCTGGAGCAGTTACGCTAGGATGACATATCTCTTCATCGCCGGTGCGGTTCTGCTGGCTGCCCTTGCGGTCTGGCAAGCCTTGCGGGGGCTGCCAAGGCGCAGGCTGATGAAGGGTCTGCGCCTGGTCGTCGGTGGAGGTGCCGCGCTCATCGCCGTGGTGCTGGTCGCAGCACGCCGGATCGACCTTGCGTCGTTCTTCGGGGTTGCAGCCTATGCCGTTCTAACGCGCGGCAGGCTGGGACCGTTCTCTTTCGAAAGCGCGGAAATCGGCCAGAGCGACAGCATTTCGAAGGTGCGCAGCCGGTATTTCGCCATGGAGCTCGACCATGAAACCGGCGAAGTGAAGGGCAGGGTGATTGCCGGGCAGTTTGCCGGTGCGGACCTCATCGATCTGGGTGAGATGGAAACGCGGGGACTGATCCAGGAGGTCGAGACGGACCCGGACAGTGTCAGCCTGCTCGAAAGCTGGCTCGACGCGAACAGGGCCGGCTGGCGCGAGTATTTCGAGGAGACGGCACGGGCCGAGGCGCAGGAAGCGCCGGCGGCCGATCCTGTGGCAGAGGCTTATGAGGTGCTGGGCCTCAAAACCGGCGCCACGGCGCAGGATGTGCGTGCGGCGCATCGCGAGTTGATGAAGGGCGTGCATCCGGACCGCGGCGGTTCAAGCTATCTTGCCTCGAAGATCAATGAGGCGCGTGACCTACTGCTCAAGACCCTGGGCGAGCAATAGATGCTTGGCCCGCTATTGTGGCCCTCTGGCAGAATCGTCTTAAGTGGCCGCGTGGGGGCCCCTCCCGGGCATTCGAGGTTTTTTAAGTCATGGCGCGCATGCTTGCCGGACTAGGCGGCAGCGCCGCCTGCAGGAGTTTGTACGATGCGTAGAGGGGCGCATGTCATTGTCGTGGGCAATGAGAAAGGCGGGTCGGGCAAATCCACCACCGCGTTCCACCTTGCTATCCATCTGCTCTATGAAGGTTTCAAGGTCGCGACATTCGATGTCGACAGCCGCCAGCAGACCTTCACCCATTATGTGCGCAATCGCAGGCGCTGGGTTGAGGAGCAGGGGCTGACGCTTCCCCATACGGATCACTTCCATCTTCCGACGGTGTCCAACGACTCCGCCAGGGAAAACCAGCGGCTCGAATTCGACCTCTTCCGGCAGGCCCTGGGCGAGATCGAGGAGAGCGCCGATTTCCTCGTTATCGACACTCCCGGCTTCGACACAAATTTGACCCGGCTGGCGCATTCGCTGGCCGATACGCTGGTCACGCCGGTCAATGACAGCCTGATCGACCTCAACGTCATGGCGCATATCGATCCGGCGAGCGACCGGCCGACAGCGATCAGCCATTATGCAAGGCTGGTGCAACGGGCGCGCTCGGAGCGTCTGGCCATCGACGGGCACAGTATCGATTGGGTGCTGGTGCGTAACCGCATCTCGATGCTGAACTCGCGCAATGCCCGCCAGGTGCAGGCGCTGCTGGAGCAGATTGCAACGCGGCTCGGGTGTCGGGTGGCCGATGGTATCGCCGAGCGCGTGATCTTCCGCTCGCTGTTCCCAACCGGCATGACGGTGTTCGATCCGCTGGATGAGGCCTTGCTGGGGGGATCGCCCTCGATGTCGCACTTAACGGCGCGCCAGGAATATCGCAGCCTCGTTCAGGCTTTGCAGCTGCCCAGGGACATGCGCAGGCCTGCCTCGGCGGAGAAACGGGAACAGGCGGTTGCCGAGGTCACAGGGTAGGTCGAGGCCGTCCTACGCCTTCACATTCGATCAGGCCTTATGGTCAAGGCAGATATCAACGGCTCTGCGGCCAGCCGGGGTGAAAACATCGAGTTCGATGCCAACGCGCGGCATTGCCGTGCGGCGCGTGCGCGCGGAAAGGGCCAGAACCGCCGCCAGCAGCTCACCAACCGATCGGCGGTGATGGTTGCGTGGGGCAAGGCGGGCCGATACCCCATCCAGGGCGCGCCGGCGTGTGGCCGGGTCTTGGGCGGCCAGAGGCGAAGCGGCAACGAAATTGGCCAGTTCGCTAAGGGCTGAACGTTCGGTCATCAAGGCTACTCCAAACACATATTGCCAAGTGACGTTCCCTGTCGGAGTTCCCGAGGATCTCCGTTGTTATTCCTAGCTCTGCATCGCCAGGCAGCTCAGGTTCTGGTTCTTGAGCTCGTTGCAGGTGTTGGTGGCGGTGTCTCGATCGCCGAAGCCGGTGAAGCGGGCGCGGTAGAACACCTGACCGTTCCATTCGAAGCGCTCCACATAGGGGCGGAAATCCTGCAGCTCGCTGACCTTGCTGGTTGCGCTCGACAGCATGCCGCGCGCGCTCTCTTCTGTGGGCGCAGCACCGATCTGCACGATCCAGCCGGTGACGGCATTGTCGTTGGCGGCGCTCACCGTATTGCTGATGGTGGGGTCGACCTCGACAGGCGGCAGCAGCGGAGCGGATGGGGCCGTCTGGCCGAGAGCGGACGGCGGGGCGCCGAGTTTGTAGGTTTCACTGAGCCACGCGCCGATCACGTCCTGAGCCGGATAGGCCGGCGCCGGCGCTTCGGTGGGTGCGGCGAGGTTGGCGGCGGCCTGAACGGCAGGCTGGCTCGAAAGGTCGGCCGGCATCGGAGCCGGCGTCGGCGCGACATTGGCCGTAACGATATCCGGTGTCGGGGCGGGCCTGGCACCATTTGCGGCAACGAGCTGGGCGAGGCGGAAGCCGGGCAGGGGCGCCGGCGTGACGTAAACCGGGCGCGACTGAGCGACCATGACGTTGCCGGCACCCTGGCGGCCGGGGCGCGGGATCATGGCCGTCTGCAGATAGTCGCCGCGGCGACCCTCGTTGAAATATTTCTTGACCAGCTCGCGCACCTTGGCGTCGCGCGAGGCGGCGCTGTTGAAGCCGAAGGCAACGACGATGATGTGGCGGTTGTTGCCGCGCGCGGCAGTCAGCAGGTTCGAGCCGGCGGCGTTGATGTAACCGGTCTTGATGCCGTCGACGACGCCCATATAGCCGAGCACGTTGTTGTGGTTGCCATAGGTCCTGCCGCCATAGCGGAAGCTCTTGGTCTGGAAGAACTCGTAATATTGCGGGAAGTGCTGGTAGATGGCGATGCCGAGAATGGCCTGGTCGCGCACGGTGGTGCGCTGACCGCCGTCAGGCAGGCCCGAGGCATTGCGATAGGTGGTGTGGCGCATGCCGAGCGCCCGGGCCGTTGCCGTCATGCGCTCGGCGAACTTGGACTCCGTGCCCGAGATGTGCTCGGCGATGACCCGGGCCATGTCGTTGGCTGAGAGGGTGACGAGCGAGCTGATGGCATCCTTGACCGTAATGGTCGAGCCAGCGCGAAGGCCGAGCTTGGTCGGCACGGCAGCGGCGGCATGGCGCGAGACCGTCATCTTGGTCGAAAGGCTGAGATTTCCCGCTTCCAACTCCTGGAAAAGGATGTAGAGCGTCATTACCTTGGCAACAGACGCCGGGTAGCGCTCGCTGTCGGCGTGATCTTCATAGAGGACCTCGCCGGACTTGGCGTCGACCACGATGCCGGCGTATTTGCGCAGGTTCTCGATGGCAGAAGCTGGCGCCGCCATCGGTGCGGAGATTGCGATTGCAAGTAGAATTGCGGTGAATGCGCGTGCGATAACGGCACGCCAAGGGGATTGCGCCTGAGAAGCCACCCGGTACTCCAACTCATACTCCCGGACGAACACGTCCGTTACAAAACACAAAAACCCCGATGCTGGCCGTGAGCCCCTTCACCGGCAGCACCTGCAATGGCCGGAAGATTAGTCGGGGTCGTCTTACTTTTCGGTAAAATGCCAACAATCCGGCAGAAAACGGGCAGCCGTCTTCACATCACGAATATGGGACAGGCTGCCCCTTAACAGCGCCCGGATTTTGCCTACATAATGGGTCCACCATGCTGCTTCGTATCTCTCTCGACTATGGCCCGGCCATGTTGAACTTTGACACTGCCCACGCTGTATCGAACCCGCGGACGGCCTCTGTGCTGGCGAGCGCCTCTCGTGCGCCACGCGCGGCGGGCGATGATGATAACGGGGACGATGCGGGGCGAACCGGAACGGAAACAGGGACGGCGACAAAGACCCGTCCCAAGACAAAGCGCCCGAACCTTTATCGGGTGTTATTGTTGAACGACGACTACACGCCCATGGAGTTCGTCGTCCTAATTCTGCAGGACGTCTTCAATCGGTCGCGCGAAGACGCCATGCGTATCATGCTGCACGTTCACCAGAAGGGGGTGGGGGAGTGCGGTGTCTACCCATACGAGGTGGCCGAAACCAAGGTCACGCGCGTTATGGACATAGCACGCAAGAACCAGCATCCGCTGCAATGCGTGATGGAAAAGCAATAGGAATTCACGATGCCCTCATTCTCCCGCGGACTTGAGAAAGCTCTGCACCAGGCCATGAACCTGGCCCGCGAGCGCAGTCATGAGTTCGCAACACTCGAGCATCTGCTGCTGGCCCTGACCGACGATCGCGAGACGATCGCCGTTCTGAACGGTTGTGATGTCGACATCGAAGCCTTGAAGAGCGATCTCGAGGACTTCATCAATGAAGAACTGGACAGCCTGATCGTGCCCAACGGGCAGGATGCGCGCCCGACGGCCGCGTTCCAGCGGGTCATCCAGCGCGCTGTCATCCATGTGCAGTCTTCCGGCCGAGAGGAAGTGACCGGGGCGAACGTGCTCGTTGCCATATTTGCCGAGCGCGAGAGCCACGCTGCCTACTTCCTCGAGCAGCAGGACATGAGCCGGCTCGATGCGGTCAATTTCATTTCGCACGGCATTACCAAGTCCGGCCATAGCGAAGCCCGGCGGGTGCGTGGTGCAGAGGAAGGCGGTGCCGATGGTGCGGGCGAAAGCGCGCGGGGCGAAGGCGGCGGCAAGTCGTCGGCGCTCGCCGATTTCTGCGTCGACCTCAACGCCAAGGCGCGCGACGGCAAGATCGATCCGCTGATCGGCCGCGATGCCGAATTGCGGCGCACTATTCAGGTGCTCTGCCGCCGCTCCAAGAACAATCCGATCTATGTGGGTGATGCCGGCGTCGGCAAGACGGCCATCGCCGAGGGCCTTGCCCGCAAGATCGTCGAAGGCGAAGTGCCTGAAGTCCTCAAGGAAGCCGTCATCTATGCGCTCGACATGGGCGCGCTGCTGGCCGGCACTCGCTATCGCGGCGATTTCGAGGAGCGTCTCAAGGCGGTGATGAAGGAACTCGAGAAGATGCCCAATGCGGTACTCTTCATCGACGAGATCCACACCATGATCGGCGCCGGCGCCACCTCTGGCGGTGCGCTCGATGCTTCGAACCTCTTGAAGCCTGCCCTGGCTTCGGGTGCGATCCGCTGCATCGGCTCGACGACCTACAAGGAATACCGTCAGTTCTTCGAGAAGGATCGGGCGCTTGTGCGTCGCTTCCAGAAGATCGACGTCAATGAGCCCACGATCCCCGATGCCATCGAGATCGTGAAGGGCCTGCGGCCGTATTTCGAGGCGTTCCACAAGCTGAAATACACCGATGAAGCCCTCAAGGCCGCCGTCGAGCTTTCGGCCCGCTACATCAACGACCGCAAGCTTCCCGACAAGGCGATCGACGTGATCGACGAGACGGGCGCCAGCCAGATGCTGGTGACCGAGGACAAGCGCAAGAAGCTGATCGACGTCGATGACATCGAGGCGACGGTCGCCGGTATTGCGCGCATCCCGCCAAAGTCGGTCTCCAAGTCGGATTCGGAGTTGCTGGCAGGTCTCGAGAACAATCTCAAGACCGTGGTCTTCGGACAAGACCAGGCGATCACCGCGCTTTCCTCGGCAATCAAGCTGGCCCGTGCAGGCCTGCGCGAGCCCGAAAAGCCGATCGGCTCCTATCTCTTCACCGGTCCGACGGGTGTGGGCAAGACCGAGGTTGCCCGTCAGCTTGCCGATACGCTCGGGGTCGAACTCCTGCGCTTCGATATGTCGGAATATATGGAGCGGCATACGGTCAGCCGGCTGATCGGTGCGCCTCCGGGCTATGTCGGGTTTGACCAGGGTGGGCTTCTCACCGACGGTGTCGACCAGCACCCGCATTGCGTGGTGTTGCTCGACGAAATCGAGAAGGCGCATCCGGACCTGTTCAACATCCTGTTGCAGGTGATGGACCACGGCAAGCTGACGGACCACAACGGCAAGTCTGTGGATTTCCGCAATGTCATCCTCATCATGACCTCCAATGTCGGGGCCATGGAGCTGCAGAAGAGCCCGATCGGGTTCGGGCGCAAGCGCGAGCAGGGCGACGACGAGGAAGCCATCAACCGCTTGTTCACGCCGGAGTTCCGCAACCGGCTCGATGCGATCATTTCGTTCGCTCCGCTGCCGACCGAAGTCGTGCGCCGCGTGGTCGAGAAGTTCGTGTTGCAGCTTGAAGGTCAGCTCGCCGAACGGGGCGTCACCATCAACCTGACGCCGGAAGCTGCCGATTGGCTCGCGGAAAAAGGCTATGACGAGCGCATGGGCGCGCGTCCGCTCGGCCGCGTGATCCAGGAGCACGTCAAGAAGCCGCTGGCCGAGCAGGTGTTGTTCGGTGAGTTGGTGAATGGCGGCTCGGTGACAGTCGCGGTGGTGGGCGAAGGTGCCGATGCCAAGCTCGAACTCATCGCGGTGCCGCCGCGCCCCGCCAAGCCCAAGGCGTTGCCGCGGCCACGCAAGACCAAGAGCAAGAAGGCGACTGCCGAAAAGGAATAGACCTGCACCGCAGGACAGGCAAAAGGCCGGGACAAACGTCCCGGCCTTTTGTTTTTAAGCGATTGCCCGCCGCAGCGTAACGGCAAGGAAAAGCACGGCATAAACGGCCATTGGGAGCAGCAGGGCAGGAATGCCGAGCAGCGCATAAACGGCCGCTCCCACGCCCGCGCCGACGAGCAGCGCTGCCCAGACGAGCAGATGCTGCAGCCAGCGGAACGGCGGAGCCAGGCGGCGTATGGCAAGGGCGAGATCCTGCCCGGCCGAGAAGAGCGTGCCAGTGACGAAGGTCGCGCCCAGACGTGCGGCGCCGTTGGAGCGCAGGACCGCATTCTGGCTCCCGGCCGCGAACGCCAGCACTACCATTGCCTGACCGGAAGAAAAGCCGCTCAACGAAAGCGCGATGGAGACGGCAATTGCAATGACGACGACGCCGAGCGTAGCGGATGGTCCCCAGCGGTCTCCGAGCGTTGCGGCGAGTGAGCCGAGAAAGGCGCCCGCAAAGAACATGGCGATGAGCGAGGCCGGAAGCAGTATGAGCGAGGGCGCAGCTTCGGCCAGTGCGGCGCCGAGCTGGGTGGTGTTGCCACTCATGAACGAGGTGTAGAGCCCACCGAGTTCGATGAAACCTACGGCGTCAATGAAGCCGGCGCATGCCGTCAGCAAAAGACCCAGGGAAAGCTTGGAGGTCGGGGTCAATTACTGCAACCAGGTCAGGCAAGGTGGACAGCGATATCCTTGGCGAGCGCCGCGACTTCCTCGTTGGCTGCCGGCTCTGCGCCGGCATGCCGGCCGACCGGCACGCCCTCATAGACGGGGATGACGTGGAAGTGCAGGTGAAAGACCGTTTGCCCGGCGGGCTCTTCGTTGAACTGGACCAACTGTATGCCATCGGCTCGTGTCGCCTGCTTCACCGCCCGGGCGACGCGCTGCACCAGCGGCATGAGCGCAGAGAGGGTGGCGGGATCGGCGTCGAGCAGATTGCGCGAGGGGTCCTTGGGAATGATGAGGGTATGACCGCGGGACTGGGGAAAGATGTCCATTATCACCAGCGCGATCTCGTCCTCATGGACCTTCACCGATGGAATTTCGCCACGCAGGATCTTGGCGAAGATGTTGTCCGGTTCGTAGGCGCTCATGGGTTCCCTCGTGTCGTTTCGCACCAAGGGTTAGCCCCCTCCCGGCCTTCCCCGCAAGGGGGCAGGTGCGGCCCGATGGATTTTGCGCCGCTCTGCAAAGGTACTAGGTCGGGCGCTCGCCGCGCCGGAATGGCGTAAACTGGTCGAGAACTTCCTGCTCATGGGCGACCGATTGGCGCTCGCGATCGAGATAGTCGGCGACCGCGTGGCGCAGGCCCGGATCGGCGATCCAGTGCACGGAGTAGGTGGGGGTGGGTTCATATCCCCGGGCAAGTTTGTGCTCGCCCTGCGCGCCGGCCTCGACGACGGAGAGCTTGTGCGCGATGGCATAGTCGATTGCCTGATAGTAGCAGAGCTCGAAATGCAGGAATGGCACGTCGCGTGTGCAGCCCCAGTTGCGCCCGAGAATGCGGTCATTGGCAACAAAGTTGAGGGCGCCGGCGATCGGCGTTGCGCCGTCATAGGCTAGCATCAGCACTATGCGGTCGGCCATCGTCTGGTTGAGCAGCGAGAAGAAGCGGCGATTGAGATAGGGGCGGCCCCATTTACGGCTGCCGGTATCTTCGTAGAAGTCGAAGAAGGCGTCCCAGTGCTCCTCCCTGAGGTCGGAGCCGGTCAGCCACTTGACCGTGAGCCCGTCGGCCAACGCGTCGCGGCGTTCGCGGCGGATGGTCTTGCGCTTGCGCGAGGAGAGCGTTTCGAGAAACTCATCGAAGGTCGCGTAGCCGCGATTGTACCAGTGAAACTGGGTGTCGACGCGCTGCAGCCAACCGAGGGCAGCGATGGAGCCGGCCTCTTGCTCGGGCACGAATGTGGCGTGGACCGAGGATGCGCTGCGCTGGATGGCGAGTTGTTGGGCGGCGGCGAGCAGATGTGCCTGCACATCGAGATTGCCGGAAGGCGCCAGCAGTTTCGGCGCCGTTACCGGTGTGAACGGCACCGAGCACTGGAGCTTGGGATAGTAACTGCCGCCGGCCCGTTCGTAAGCGTTCGCCCATCCATGATCGAAAACGTATTCGCCCATGGAGTGGGACTTGAGAAACAGCGGCATCAGGCCCACGGCGTCTCCGGCGGCATCGCTCAAGAGGACATGCTGAGGCTGCCAGCCAGTGCGGCCGGTCGCGCAACCAGCCTCCTCGAGCGCGAGAAAGAAGGCGTGGTCGAGGAAGGGGTTGTAAGGGCGCCCCTTGTCGCCAGGAGCGAGATTGTTCCACAACTCGGCCGGTATCGAAGCGGTCGAAGGATGGATGGTCGCGGTATAGCCGGGTTCTGACATACGGTCTCGATAGGCGCTGGCGATGCTATGGTAGGGCAAACCGCCAGCCGGATCACCAGCGGTCAGGCGTCTGGATCAAAGCCCTCAAACACAATCTGCTGAATATGGGGCCGGGCAGCCTCGGCTTCAACGGCAGAACGGAAGGTCCAGCCGGTGACGGGTTTGCCCAGCGCTCGCCAGAACTGGATGGCGGGAAGCTGCAGCGCATCCTTGTCACAGGAGATGAAATCGAACTGCGTTTCGTTCCAGTGCAGCAGGTGCCGCAGGATATAGCGCTGCTCCTCGGGCATGTCCTTGTGCCAGCCATCGGGAGCATAGTCATAGGTGATGATGCCGCGCGGCCCGGTGAAACCGAACTGACGGATGAGGGTGATGAGGCGCGGATCGAAGGATTCGACCGAGACCGGACCCTCATAGGCCTTGAGCGCTTCAGCCGTGGCGCGGGCGAGGAGCTGGGTGCCGGCGATATCGCGCTGATGCTTGAGCTCGATCTGCAGCATGACCCGGCCGTCGACCTGGGCCAGGAATTCGGTGAGCGTCTGGGGACATTGGTTATCGGTGCTGTCGAGCAGGGGGGTCGATGTCATCTCTGCGCAGGTTGTGTCGGCCACGAGCCGGTCCACGCCCTGCAGGCGCTTGCGGTCCGGGTCGTGGAAGACGACGGGAACGCCGTCGCTGGTGAGCTGCAGGTCGCACTCGATAGCGAAATTACGCGCGATGGCGGCTTCGAATGCGGCGGCGCTGTTCTCGATGATACCGGCTGCGCGATTATGCAATCCGCGATGTGCGACGGGACGTTCGAACAGGATTTGCGCGGTTTCTTGGGTCGTCATTGTAAAGCTCTGCCGGTTGAGGATTGCGACGTTTGTGTCACCCGGCGGTGACAATTGGGTAACAGCTGAGATCAGCCTTCCACCTCGATCACCGCGTCGATCTCGACTGCAGCGCCGCGCGGCAGGCTGGCGACGCCAAATGCAGCGCGGGCATGCTTACCCTTGTCGCCGAGCACAGTCGCGAGCAGGTCGGAAGCGCCGTTCGCAACCAGGTGCTGTTCGGTAAAATCGGGGGAAGAGGCAACGAGAACGGTGAGCTTGAGCACGCTCTTGATCTGCTCCAGCGGCACGCCGAAGGCCTGGACTTGTGCCAGGATGCTGATAGCGCAAAGTTCGGCGGCGTTGGCGCCCTGCACGACGTTCATGGTGTCGCCGAGACGGCCGGAGACGACGCCGCGCTCGTCACTGGAGACCTGACCGGAGACATAGAGCAGGTTGCCGGTGCGGGTTACCGGCAGGTAGTTTGCGACCGGCGCTTTGGGGGCCGGCAACTCGTAACCGTATTCGCGCAGCTTCTCGATCGGGCTGGTCATCGTTCTTTGCTTCCTTCGTCTGTTTCAGCCACTTTCGGGCGGTAGAGTTTACCGCGGACGACAGCATCGCGGCCGAATCGCGCGCGGGCCTTGTCCATGGCGCGTTCGGCTGCGGCGCGGCGCGCGATTGCCGGCTCGATCAGATCGACGGGATCGTCGCTGCCGGCTTTGTCGAGGCCGGAAACACCGATGCCGATGAGCCGGAAAGCCGTGCCGTCGATCTCGCGCGCCAGGAGTTCGCGCCCGGTCTCATAGAGCACGCTGGCGAGTTGGGTGGGCATCATCAGGTGGCGCGCGCGGGTGCGCAAGCGGAAACCAGCGGATTTGAGCTTGAGTGTCACAGTGTCACCCACAACGAGCTGCGCCTTGAGCCGCTCCGAAAGGCGCTCACAAAGGCGCAAAAGTTCTGTAGAAAGTTCCTCGAAGCTACTGATATCGCTAAAGAACGTGTTTTCACTCGACACGGTCTTCATCTCACCCCCACCCGAAATCCCCCGCTGATCTTCGCCGCGCGAAAGGCGCGCCAGACGTGCGCCCATCTCCCCATAGCGGCGCATCAACGTGTCCGGCTCGACCTCCTGCAGCTGGCCAATGGTGTAGAGCCCGTCCTTGCGCAGCGTCTCGGCGAAGACCTTGCCGACGCCATAGATCATGCTGATGGGCTTGGGCGCGAGGAACGTAGTCGTCTCCGCCGCGCCGATAACGGCAAAGCCGCGCGGTTTGTCGAGGTCTGAGGCGATCTTGGCGAGGAACTTGTTGTGGCTGAGGCCGATGGAGATGGTAACCCCGATCTCGGTTTCGACCATCTTTGCGAAGCGGGCAAGGACAACGGCAGGTGGCGCGCGATGCAGCGCCTGCGTGCCGGAGAGATCGAGGAAGGCCTCGTCGATCGAGAGCGGCTCGACCAGCGGCGTCAGCGCGTCCATCTTCTCGCGAATCTGGCGGCTGACGGCGACATATTTGGCCATGTCAGGCTTGAGTATAACGGCATGAGGGCAAAGGCGCCTCGCCTGGAACATGGGCATGGCCGAGCGAACGCCGCTCTGGCGCGCGATATAGCAGCAGGTCGATACCACACCGCGTTGTCCGCCCCCGATGATCAACGGCTTGTCGAGAAGGCCCGGATCATCCCGTTTCTCGACCGAGGCATAAAAGGCGTCGCAGTCAATATGGGCGATCTCGAGCGCAAAGAGCTCGGGATGGGAGACAAGCCGCGGAGACCCGCATCGCGGGCAGCGATCGGGCGTGAGAGAGGCGGTGCCACTGGCGATGCAGTCCCGGCAGAGATAGGGCGCCGCGCTCATCGGTGTCTCAGCTATCCAGCGGGATTGAGTTTGTGCCAGATGCGCATGAAGTCTTCGGGTTTCATGCTGGCATTGGCGCAGAGAGCGAGCAGAATCGCTTCGTTTGCGGCAAAGTAATCCAAGAGCCCAAGGGCAAGCTGGCGCGAGCCGACAGCACTGCGCAAGCTTGCGGGATCATAGCCGGTCGTGCCCATGAATCGGGCTAGTTCCTCGGGATTTTCGGCAAGAAAGCCAAGGCAGAGATCGGCGAGGGTTTCAACCTCGCGCTCAAGCGTAGCTTGTGCTGGCAAGTCGGGCTCATTTCGTTTTTTGTAACGCATTGCATGGTAGCTCAACGAGGCGGCAAAACGAAGAGCCGGGCCGCCAGAGAGAGGTCTGATGCCCAAGACAGTGATGATCGTCGAGGACAATGAGCTGAACATGAAGCTCTTCAACGATCTACTTGAATCACGTGGCTATTCGGTGATCCAGACCCGCAACGGGATGGAGGCGCTCGATCTGGCGCGTGCGCATCATCCGGACCTGATTCTGATGGACATCCAGTTGCCCGAGGTCTCGGGGCTTGTCGTGACCAAGTGGCTCAAGGACGACGAGGAACTTGCCTCGATTCCCATCATCGCCGTCACCGCTTTTGCCATGAAGGGGGACGAGGAGCGGATTCTGCAAGGCGGATGTGAGGGTTACATTTCGAAACCGATCTCCGTACCTCACTTTTTAGAAACGATTGAGCGCTACATTGGCAAGGCGTGAGCCTTGCGGCACGCCCTCGTCCATTCGAGGCTCGGCTGAGCCTCACACCTCAGGATGAAGGCTACTGGAATTTCTGACCATCAGTAGTCCTCATGGTGAGGCGATTTGCGACGCAACGCCCCGTAGCATGAGGCGTGGGCGCAGTATCTGCCGGCCAAGCGAGTGTAAGTTCTGCGTAGTGAGTGAGTGCCGTGACCGCGCGCGTCCTGATCGTTGACGACATACCGACAAATCTGAGGCTTCTGGAAGCGCGACTGACGGCGGAATATTTCGATGTCGTGACGGCAACGACCGGGCCTGCAGCGCTGGCAACATGCGCGGAGCAGGACATCGATATCGTCCTGCTCGACGTGATGATGCCGCAAATGGACGGCTTCGAGGTGTGCCGGCGTCTGAAGGCCGATCCGAAGACCCATCATATCCCCGTACTGATGATCACGGCGCTAGACCAGGCTTCTGACCGGGTGATGGGGCTGGAGGCGGGCGCCGACGACTTCCTGACCAAGCCGGTCGACGATGTGCAGCTACTGGCGCGGGTGAAAAGTCTTGCCAGACTGAAGAGTCTGACGGACGAGTTGCGTGCCCGCGCGCTTACCAGTCAGGAAATCGCCATTGAGGACGCGGTTCGGGCGATGGACCGGATCAGTGCCGATGGCGGTTCGATATTGGTCATCGATAGCGATCGGCGGCATGCAGAGCGGGTCCGGGGTTTCCTCGAGCGCGAGCACTCGGTGGATATTATCGTCGATCCGGCCGATGCCGTGTTTCAAATCACCGATGGGCGCTACGAGCTTGTCCTGGTCTCAATGGCGCTTGAGGACTTCGATCCGCTGCGGGTCTGTTCCCAGATCCGCACGCTGGACCACGCGCGGCACCTGCCGATCATCCTGATGGCCGATGAGGTCGACAAGGCGCGCGTGATGCGCGGGCTCGATCTGGGCATCAACGACTTCATTTCGCGCCCGATCGAGCGCAACGAGCTGATGGCCAGAGTGCGTACGCAAATCCGGCGGCACCGCTATGCGCTGGAGCTGCGCGAAAGCGTCAACAACACCCTGGCAATGGCCGTAACGGACCAGCTCACGGGGCTCTACAATCGCCGCTATTTCGACCGGCATCTCGCGCTGATGCTAAGCAAGGCGCAGGCACAGGGCAGGGACCTGGCGCTGATGATAATCGACATGGACCACTTCAAGGCCGTCAACGATTCGCACGGTCATGACGTGGGCGATGCCGTGCTCAAGGAGTTCGCGCAACGCCTACGGCGCAGCATCCGCGGTGTCGACCTTGCCTGCCGGTTCGGCGGCGAGGAATTCGTAGTGCTGATGCCAGACACCGACATGCGCCAGGCCGAAGCGGTTGCCGAACGCGTGCGTATGACCATTGCGGACAAGCCTTTCGACGTTGGCCGCCCGCTTTCGCTCACGGTCTCGGTCGGCGTATCGCTCAACGAAGAAGACCGAGATACGCCCGAAACGCTGCTGAAACGGGCCGATATTGCCCTCTATCAGGCAAAGCGCAGTGGACGGAACCGGGTCGTGTTCGACGCCGCCTAGTGCTCCCAGCCACAGGCGTCTCGCTTTAAATATTAGGGTTATTTATTATAGTTACCAGAGCTTTACCCGCTCGTAGGGAAGGCTTTTCCTTGAGTTTTGCCAGAGCCGCAGTAGGGTCCCGGCAAGAGCAGTTGGCGGATTACTTAGCCGCTGTCCAAGTGCTCCCTACGTCTCTCAGGTCCGCCGCAACTCCTGAGTCCGTAGGGCGGCTGGCCCGGGGTGGTGAGAGTGGCCTCTTCATATAGCCACACCGGGCCAGCCACTTCTTTTCCCATATGCCGCATAAACGAAAAAGCCCTGCATCATGCGATGCAGGGCTTTTTGAATTCGAACGAAGGAAACCGAACTACTTGATTTTGGCTTCCTTGAACTCGACGTGCTTGCGCACGACCGGGTCATACTTCTTGAATGCGAGCTTCTCAGTCTGCGTGCGCGCGTTCTTCTTGGTCACGTAGTAGAAGCCAGTATCAGCCGTCGACACGAGCTTGATCTTGACGGTGTTGGCTTTTGCCATTTTGGTGTCCTCGACAAACAGAAAGGCGCCGCAGACGGGCGGCGCTTGAATTTGGGCGCAACCTACGGATTTGGCGGCAATTGTCAACGGCTGAGTTTGACCTACTCATGTCCGATGGGCAAATGCTGGTTGCGGTCATTGTCCTTTCAGTTCGCGCTGCCTCGGGTCGAAGCCATGCATGCGCAGGGCCCATTGCAGACCGACGATCGCGCCCTTGATGGAGGGTAGCATTGCGAGCGGCAGGACGATCGCCAGGGGCACCATTATCGAGAGATGGGTGAGGGGCGAAACGTGCCAGGTCATCTCCATATGCAGCATGATGGCGACGAGCAGGTGGCCGACGATGAAAATCGCCACATAAGGCGGCAAGTCGTCGGCACGATGATGGAAGAGCTCCTGCCCACAGGCCGGGCACTCGTTGCGCACCTTCAGGTAGGCGCGAAACAGGGAGCCCTCACCACAATTGGGGCACTTGCACAGCGCGCCGCGCCACATCGCGTTCGCGACGCTGCGGGGCTTGGTGGCGGTATGGATTTCTACACCCATGTTCATCTCCTGCGTCGGCCCTTGGGACCGAAGGAACTAGATCGGCGTTTGGAAGCGCGCTTTGAAGGTGGCGCTTTGACGCGGGGGCCTTCGGAGAGCAACTCGAAACGCAACGCTCCTGCTACCGGAGCAGCCTCCAGCAGGCGGACGGTGGCGGGATCGCCCAATCCGAACTTTTCACCGGTACGCTCGCCGACCAGCGCCTGCATGTCTTCGATATAGCGATAATAATCGCTGCCGAGGGTCGAGGCGGGGATGAAGCCATCAGCACCGGTTTCGCTGAGCCGCACGAACAGTCCGGAACGTGTGACGCCGGAAATGCGCCCCTCGAACCGGGCGCCGATCTGGCCGGCAAGGTACTCGGCCAGCAGCCGATCGGAGGTCTCGCGCTCTGCCAGCATTGCGCGGCGCTCGGTGGCGGAAATATGCTGGGCGATGCCGGCAAGCTTGGATATCTCGCCTTCGCTCAAGCCGTCCTTGCCGAGCTCGAGCGCGGTGATGAGCGCCCGGTGCACGATCAAGTCGGCATAGCGGCGGATCGGTGAGGTGAAGTGGGCATAGCGGTCGAGGTTGAGGCCGAAATGGCCATAATTCTCAGCCGAGTATTCGGCCTGCGCCTGGCTGCGCAGCACCATCTCGCTGACCTGCTGGATATTGCCGGCTTTTTGCGACTGAGAGAGTATCGCATTGAACTGGCTCGGACGAATAGCATCGGTCTTGGCCATGGAGATGTCGAGTGACGCAAGGAAATCACGCAGCGCCGCAAGCTTTTCGTGACTGGGAGCATCGTGCGCACGGTAAATCAGCGGCGTCTTCTTCTGCTCCAGCGTCTCGGCAGCCGCGACATTGGCGGCGATCATCATCTCCTCGATGAGGCGATGAGCCTCAAGTCGTTCGGGCATGGAGATACGCGCCACCATACCGTGTTCATCGAGGATGATCTTGCGTTCGGGCAGGTCGAGGTCGAGCGGGCCGCGCTTGTCGCGCGCCTTGGCCATGGCGGCGTAGGCGTCCCACAAGGGCTTGAGCACCGGCTCGAGCAGGGGGCCGGTCTTGTCGTCCGGATTACCGTCGATTGCTGCCTGAGCCTGGCCGTAGCTGAGCTTTGCCGCCGAGCGCATGAGGACGCGGTGGAAGCTGTGGCTCTTCTTCTGGCCGGCAGCCGTGAAGACCATGCGCACGGCCATGGATGGTCGCGCTTCGCCTTCTTTCAAGGAGCAAAGATCGTTCGAGATGCGTTCGGGCAGCATCGGTACGACCCGGTCGGGAAAATAGACCGAGTTGCCGCGAAGATAGGCTTCGCGATCGAGAGCGCTGCCGGGTCGCACATAGGCGGCAACATCGGCGATGGCGACATAGACGATATGGCCGCCCGGGTTCTTTGGATCGGTGTCCGGCTCGGCATAGACCGCGTCGTCGTGGTCCTTGGCGTCGGCCGGATCGATGGTGATCAGCGGGATGTCGCACCAATCCTCGCGCCCTTTGAGGCTCGCTTCTTCTGCCGCTTCCGCCTCGCGGATCACGGCTGTGGGAAAGCGGTAGGGGATTTCGAGATTATGGATGGCGATGAGGCTGATGGCGCCTTCGGATTTCGGGTTGCCGATGACGTTGGTGACACGGGCGCGCGGAATCATCAGGCGACCGGAGAGCTTGACCTCCACTTCAACGAGATCACCGTCACCGGCCTCTCCAAGATCGCCCTTGGGAATACGCATTTCCTTCTGCTTGCGGTCGACCGGCACGAGGCGTGCGCCGTCATCGTCGAGCCGTACGATGCCGATATGGGCACGGCGCGGCTTGTCGAGGATCTTCATCGGACGTGCGGTGTAGTGCGGCACCGTATCGTCGCCGGGATCGACGCGGGCAAGGATACGGTCACCAGGGGCCGGCACGACCCGGTCGGACTTGCTCTGCAGGACCGATACGCGCGGCGCCTCGCCCTCTTCCGGGTTCCATTGGGCCGGGAAGGCATGAAGATCGTCCGGGTCGGCATCGGCCGGGATGTCGAGCACGGTGACGGACGGCAGGGTAGAGGTGCGGCGCAGCGTCTTGCGGGTACGCGTGATGATGCCTTCGCCTTCAAGTTCGTTCAGCATCGCCTTGAAAGGACGACGCAGATCGCCCCGGATGCCGAAGACCTTGGCGAGGTCGCGTTTGCCGCGAATGTCGGGTTCGTTTGCTAGAGCTTCGAGGAGCTGTTCACGCGTCGGGAGTTCACCGGCGCTGTGCTGACGCGGGCGCTTTGGCCCGGAAGTCTTTTTTTTCGTTGGCGCTTTGGCCATTTGTAGCTTTCTGTTGGCGCGGAGGCCGATCGGTCACTCCGCCTTTGCCGCCGCCTTCTTTTTGGGCGCGGCTTTTTTCGTGCTGGCAGCTTTCTTGGTTGCCGGTTTTTTGGTCGCCGTTTTTCTGGTCTTCGTCTTGGTTCCGGTGGCAGCAGCGCGGGCAGCTATCCACTCGAGAGCCTGTTCGACGGTCACGTCCTCGGGTTTGATGTCCTTGGGGATCGTCGCGTTGACCTTGCCCTGGTTCACGTAGGGACCATAGCGGCCGCTGCGGACCGTCACCGGCCCCTCGTCGTGTTCGAACGTCTTGATGGCGGCGGGCGTTGCGCGATTGCCGCGTGAGAATCCGGCGGCAGCTTTCTGCGCGAGCAGGTCTACGGCTCGGTTGATGCCGACGGTAAACACCTCTTCCACGTCGGGGAGGTTGGCGTATTTGCCGTCGTGCAGGACAAAGGGACCGTACCGGCCGATACCCGCAGATATGGGAAGGCCGGTCTCTGGATGCAAGCCGATCTCGCGCGGAAGCGAGAGAAGTTGCAGTGCGCGGTCAAGGGTCAGCGTATCCGGCGACCAGCCGCGGGGCAGGGAGGAACGCTTGGCGTCGCTGCCTTCGCCGAGCTGGACATAGGGGCCGAAGCGGCCGGACTTGATATAGACCTCCATACCACTCTCGGGATCGATGCCAAGCAGACCATCACCGGCTGCCGCTTCGGGCGACTGGCCGGTGGCCGCGTCCGAGAGCTGCATGGTGTATTTGCACTCGGGATAATTCGAGCAGCCAATGAAGGCGCCGAATTTGCCGAGTTTGAGCGAAAGCTGACCCGTCCCGCAATTGGGGCAGCGGCGCGGATCGGAACCATCAGCCTTGGGCGGAAAGATGTGGTCCGCCAAGAGGTCGTTGAGCGCGTCGAGCACTTCGGAAACGCGCAGGTCCTTGATCTCGGCGATGTGGCTGGAAAAATCCTGCCAGAAATCGCGCAGGACCTCCTTGTAGTCGATCTCTCCGGCAGAAATCTGGTCGAGCCGTTCTTCAAGGCTGGCGGTGAAGCCGTATTCGACGTAGCGGCGGAAGAAGCTTTCGAGGAAAGCCGTAACGATGCGGCCGCGATCCTCGGGAACAAGAGCGCGTTTATCGAGCCGCACATAATCGCGGTCCCTGAGCGTTGCCAGCGTTGCGGCATAAGTCGAGGGGCGGCCGATGCCGAGTTCTTCCATCTTCTTGATGAGGCTGGCTTCGGTGTAGCGCGGTGGCGGCTGAGTGAAGTGCTGCTCGATCAGCGCTTCCTCGAGCGCCGGCTTGTCCCCGACCGCGAGCGGCGGCAGTTCGCGGCTGTCCTCATCCTCATCGTCCGTGTCGGACTTCGCTTCGACGCCATAGAGCGCCAGAAAACCGGGGAAAGTGACGACCGAGCCAACGGCGCGCAACTCGATGCTGCGCCCGGGTACGTTGACCGCAATATCGGCGGTGGTGCGCTCGATTTCGGCCGATTTCATCTGACTGGCGAGGGTGCGGCGCCAGATGAGGCCATAAAGCTTGGCCTGATCCGGGTCGCTGTTGCGCATCGTATCGGGATGCTTGAACATGTCGGTCGGCCGGATGGCCTCGTGGGCCTCCTGGGCATTCTTGGCCTTGGTCTGATAGATGCGTGCCTTGTCGGGCAGGTAGTCGTTGCCGAACTCCTTGGCAATTGCTCGGCGTGCCTGGTCGATGCCTTCGGGCGACATCTGCACGGCGTCGGTACGCATATAAGTGATCAACCCTTCCTCGTAGAGGCGCTGGGCGATCTGCATGGTGCGCGAGGGCGAGAGGCCAAGCCGCGAGGAGGCGTCCTGCTGCAGGCTCGACGTGGTGAAGGGCGCGTAGGGATTACGCTTTGTCGGCTTCTTCTCAACATTCGAGACGTTGAAATTGCCGGCCTCGATGATTTGGCGCAAGGCGGTGGCCCCGGCCTCGTTCGCTACCGCGAGTTTGTCCGTCTTTTTGCCGTCAACCGAGAACAGTCGCGCCTCGAAGCTCTTGCCCTTCTGGCTGAGCCGGGCCCCGACAGACCAGTATTCCTCGGGTTTGAACTTCTCGATCTCGGACTCGCGGTCGCAGACCAGCCGCAGCGCCACGGACTGCACGCGCCCGGCCGAACGCGAACCGGGAAGCTTGCGCCAGAGGATCGGCGAGAGCGTGAAGCCGACGAGATAGTCGAGGGCACGGCGGGCGAGATAGGCATCCACCAGTGGCGCATCGATTTCGCGCGGGTTGGCCATGGCCTCGGTCACCGCGTCCTTGGTGATGGCATTGAACATCACGCGCTTGACGCTTGTGTCCTTCCGGATCGCCTTTTTCTGCTTGAGAACGTCGAGCAGGTGCCAGGAAATCGCCTCGCCTTCACGGTCCGGGTCGGTCGCGAGGATCAATTCGTCGGCGTTCTTCAACGCGTTGGCAATATCCGATACGCGCTTGCGGGCGGCAGTATCCACCTCCCACGACATGGCAAAATCTTCATCGGGACGAACCGAACCATCCTTGGCCGGCAGGTCGCGGATATGGCCGAACGAGGCCAGGACCTCATAGTCCTTGCCCAAATACTTGTTGATTGTCTTGGCCTTAGCCGGACTTTCAACGACGACGACCTTCATGAACACATTATCCGCAAATGAAACTGGAAAGCGCGGGCAACATGGTGAAGGCAAGGGGCGGTGTCAACGGGGCGGACCGCAGGACCTCAGATATAGCGAAGGGCGACCAGTTGGCCGCTCGACCACTCGATGCGTCCGGCAAGGTCGAGTTCAAGCAGGAGCATCTGGATGGCGGAGGCGCCGAGACCGGTGGTCGCAATGAGGTCGTCGACCGGTGTGGGTGTGGTGCTGAGTGCGTCGAGGAGGCGCGAGCGATCGTCTGCCGAGGGCGGGGTGCCGTCGATGGCATCACCGGCCGCGTCGATGTCGGGCTCCCAGTCCGGGTCGAACAAGGCTGTTCGGCTCGGATCGGCGCCGGAGAGGGTTTCGATGATGTCGGCGGCGCAGGTGATCAGCTTTGCGCCCTGCTGGATGAGGGCGTTGCCGCCCTCGGCGCGCGGATCGAGAGGAGAGCCGGGTACGGCGAAGACATCGCGGTTCTGCTCCAGCGCAAGGCGGGCAGTGATCAGCGAACCGGATCGCTTGGCCGCCTCGACGACCACGACGCCGAGTGAAAGACCCGAGACGAGGCGATTGCGGCGGGGAAAGTCGCGGGCACGTGGCTCCCAGCCCATCGGCATTTCAGTGATCAGAGCGCCGCCATTGTCGAGGATTTCCTGGGCGAGCGGAATGTTTTCGTTGGGGTAGATCCGGTCGAGGCCACCGGCAAGGACTGCAATGGTACCGGTCCGCAGGGTAGCGCGATGAGCGGCGGTGTCGATGCCACGCGCGAGGCCGGAGATGACCATATAGCCGCGTTCGCCGAGATCAAGGGCCAGAACCTGGGTCATCTTGCGACCGGCTGAACTGGCGTTGCGCGCGCCGACAATGCCGACGGTGCGCTGCCAATCGAGGTTCTCGCCGCCGGCCATGGTGACGAGCGGCGGAGCGGCAGGGATGAAGCGCAGATGCGGTGGATAGTCGTGCTCGCCGCTGGCGACGACACGCGCGCCGGCCCGCTCAATGGCGGCAAATTCGTCCTCGGCCTGCGCAAGGCTGATGACTCGCACGCCGCGTCCTGCGCCGCGCGCGAGACCGGGTAGGGCCTCGAGTGCCGCTTCGGCCGAGCCGAACCGGTTGAGTAATTGGCGGAAGGTTGCCGGACCGACATTCTCCGTGCGCAGAAGCCGCAACCAGGCAAGACGTTGGGGGTCGGTCAGCCGGATTCCGGCAGTCGCGATCGCCACCTCAGCGCCCCGGCGCTTTCTTTTCGCTGCCGATCTTGGGCTCCGTGCCTTTCAGGAGACGCGCGATATTGGTGCGATGCTGAAAGAAGAGGATCAGCGCGATGAGCGCACAGGTGAAAGCCAGTGGGGTGCCGGAGAATGAATAGGCAAAGAGCGGTGCGGTGACCGCGGCTGTAAGAGCGGCCAGAGACGAATATTTTTGCGCAAAGGCGATCAGCAGCCAGACGGCGCAGAAGATGAGGCCGAGAGGCCAATAGAGCGCAAGCAGGATGCCGATAAATGTGGCGACGCCCTTGCCGCCCTTGAACCCGAGCCATACCGGGAAGCAGTGGCCTAGAAAGGCAAAGACGCCGGCTATCATGGCCGGGATGTCGCCCCAGAAGTAGCGGGCGATAAGCACGGCGAGCGCTGCCTTGCCGGCATCGAGCACTAGTGTCCCAGCTGCCAGCCATCGGTTGCCGGTACGCAGCACATTGGTGGCGCCAATATTGCCCGAGCCGATGGAACGGATGTCACCGAGACCCGCCATGTGGGTCAGGAGCAGGCCGAAGGGAATGGAGCCGAGCAGATAGCCCAGAATGGCGGCGTAGAAATTGGTTATCTCGAAAGTCATGCGACAGCCTCCCCGCTGTGCTCGAACACTGTCTTGCCGCCAACGATAGTGCGCATCACCTTGCCCGCAAGTTTTGCGCCTTCAAAGGCCGTATTGCGCGACCGCGACCGAAACTCGGCTTCCTTGACCTGCCAGGGATAGTCGGGATCGAAAAGAATAAGGTCGGCCGGCGCACCCCTAGCGACACGGCCGCCTTCAAGACCAAGGATTTCGGCAGGACGGCTGGTCATGGCGCGCAGCACCGTCATCAGGTCGACATCGCCAGAATGGACGAGGCGAAGCGCGGCAGCGAGCAGCGTTTCAAGGCCGATCGCTCCGTCCGAGGCTTCGGAGAAGGGTTGCCGCTTGACCTCGGTGTCCTGCGGGTCGTGATCGGAGTGGATGGTGTCGATGACGCCCGAGCGCAGCGCTTCGATCATCGCCTGGCGATCGTCTTCGGTGCGCAGGGGCGTCGCAAGCTTGAAGAAGGTGCGATAGCGCCCGACGTCGTTCTCGTTCAGCGTCAGGTTGTTGATGGAAACGCCGGCGGTGATCCGGTCCGACGTGCGCTTGGCCTCGCGCACCAGCGAGGCCGAGCCCGCCACGGAGATTTGCGCAGCGTGGTAGCGTACGCCGGTGAGCAGCGCCAGTTGCAGGTCGCGGGCAAGCGGAATGGTCTCGGCCTCGGCGGGAATGCCCTTGAGCCCGAGAACGGTGGCGAAAAGCCCTTCATTCATGACACCTTCGCCCGTCAGTTCCTTGTCCGAGAGGTGATGGACGATCGGCATGTCGAAGTTGGCGGCATAGGTGAAGGCGCTGCGCAGCAGCGCGCTCGACTGGATCGAGTGCTTGCCGTCAGTAAAGCAGACGGCGCCAGCTTCCTTGAGCAGGCCGAATTCAGTGATTTCGGAGCCGGCAAGCCCCTTGGTAATCGCCGCCGCAGGCAGGATGCGCACTTTCGCCGTCGCCTCGGCGCGACGAATGAGGAAATCCACGAGCGAACCATCGTCCACGGCGGGCGTGGTGTCGGGCATCATCACGAAACTGGTAATACCCCCGCTCGCGGCAGCTTCACCGGCTGACGCAAGCGTTTCGCGGTATTCCTTACCTGGCTCTCCGACAAAGACGCGCATGTCAATAAGCCCGGGCGCGAGCACCTGCCCCTGTGCGTCAATGATCTCGGCACCTTCGGGCGCGCTCGCGCCGTTGCCGAAGTCCACCGCAGCGATGCGGTCGTCTTCGATCAGAACGGAGCCCCGCTGGTCGGTCATGGAAGCCGGATCGACGATCCGTGCATTATGGATGACCAGCACGTTCATATCGGTGCTCCATTGCCGGCCGGTAGCAGCGCATCGAGAACGGCCATGCGCACGGCAACGCCCATCTCCACCTGATCTGTGATGACCGAGCGCGGACCATCGGCAATGGCGGGATCGATCTCGACGCCGCGGTTCATGGGGCCCGGGTGCATGACTATGGCGTCCGGCCTGGCATTGGCGAGCTTGGCTTCATCGAGCCCATAAAAGCGGTAATATTCGCGCACCGACGGAATCATCTTGCTGCTGGCGCGCTCATGCTGGAGGCGCAACATCATGACGACGTCCACGTCCTTGAGGCCTTCGTTCATGTCGGTGAACACCTCGCTCGCCAGATGCTCGATCCCGGCTGGGAGGAGGGAGCGTGGTGCGATCACCCTTGTGCGAACGTTCAAAGCGCCGAGGAGCAGCAGGTTTGAACGCGCTACGCGCGAATTGGCGATATCCCCGCAAATGGCGACGGTAAGTCCCGAGATGCGCCCCTTCTGCTGTCTGATGGTCAGCGCATCGAGGAGCGCCTGTGTGGGGTGCTCGTGAGCGCCGTCGCCGGCATTAACCACCGAGCAGCCCACTTTCTGCGACAGCAGTTCGACCGCGCCGGCCGCCGAATGGCGCACGACGATAACGTCCGGGCGCATGGCGTTGAGCGTCGCGGCGGTGTCGATCAGGGTCTCGCCCTTCGTGACGGATGAGGTCTTAACCGACATGTTGACGACGAGGGCGCCCAGGCGCTTGCCGGCGATTTCGAACGACGATTGCGTTCGCGTCGAAGGCTCGAAGAAGAGGTTGATCTGCGTCTTGCCGGAAAGGGTCGAGAGCGATTTGCGCTCCTGGCGCGAAACCGGAATCATCTTCTCGGCACGGTCGAGCAGTTCGATAATCTCGTGCTGTTGCAGGTCCGCTATGGATATCAGATGGCGCTGGGAGAATGGCGGGAACCCGGCCGCCTGGCCGGCAGTGACGCCCGAGGCGTTGGCTGGCGAAGTTTGGGCCATGCGCTCCGATCCTGATGGATTTGCAGCGGTCTAGCGAGTGGTGTGGGTTTTATCAACCGGCAAAACCGATAAACCACCTACATTGTTCGCAGCCGGTCCAAAGCACCCTGCAGAATATAGCTCGCCGCGAGCTTGTCGACGATCTCGGCGCGCCGATCCCGCCGCAGGTCAGCCTCGATCATCATGCGGGTAACGGCACTGGTCGAAAGGCGCTCATCCCAGAAGGCAATGGGGACCGAGGTCTTCTGGGTAAGGTTGCGGGCAAAGGCGCGGGTGGACTGAACGCGGGGTCCTTCCGAGCCGTCCATGTTGAGCGGGAGTCCGAGGATGATGGCGACTGCGGCGTTCTCGGCAATCAGTTCGAGGATGCGCGCGGCATCCTGCGTGAACTTAGTGCGCTTAACGGTTTCGAGCGGCGTCGCCGAATAGCGCATGGCGTCCGAGATCGCGACACCGATGGTCTTGGTGCCGAGATCGAGGCCGAGAAGCTTGCCGGTGGCGGGCAGGTCGGCAAGGGGGTTGGCGAAATCCGATGTCATGCAGGCCTTTGGGAAATGTTGTTCCACCTCTATAGAGTTTGGCCAGATTTTGCGACCGCGGGATTCGTCATGAAGCTCACCTGGTTTGGCGGCTGCACACTGAGGGTGCATATTGGCGGAAAGGTTCTCGTCGCCAATGCGGATGCGCCCCTGGCGGGTGTGGAGAAGTTGGAACTCGAATCGGGCGCCGATCTGAGCTTCGCCTTTCCAGACGAAAGGGCAGAGGTGGTCGATCTCGCCGCATGGAGGCCACGGCGTCGCGGGTCGATGCTCGACGAGGCCGACGACGCCGGTGTTCTGGTTCATCATTCCAACGAAGCGGTGCTGATCGATGCTCTCGGGGAGCCGCCTTTGATTCTTGTCGAAGACGCTGCGCCAAAACTGGGCCGCTGGTCTAAGGATGCAGTCGTTGTGCTTTTTGGGCGCAAACTGTTCGAAAATGGACGGATTATACTTGGAGACTCTGCACCGCGCCTGCTGCTCCTCGCCGGTGAAGCAGGGGCCGTGAGCGCGGCGTTCGACGCGTTGCGAGAGGTGGTCGAAGGCACTGGTCTCGTCGCGATGGAGGAGGGCATGGCGGTCGAGGTTTGAGGGGCTGCGGCAACTCGCCATTGCAAGTCTGCCGTTTGCGTTGCTAAAAGCGCTCGACCTGACTTTTCCTCGCAGACTTGAAGGATGTTGCCATGTCGGTTGACGCCGCCACCGTGAAGCGTATCGGGCGCCTGGCGCGTATTCGTATCGAAGACGATGAGGTCGAAGGCTACCGGCAGGAGCTCAACGCCATTCTCGGCTTTGTCGAGCAGTTGAACGAGGTCGATGTTTCGGGCGTCGAGCCCATGACGTCTGTGACCCCGATGGCGTTGCGCCGGCGCGAGGATGCGGTCACGGATGGCGGCTATCCCGAGAAGATCGTCGCCAACGCGCCGCTCAGCGAAGACAACTTCTTCATGGTCCCCAAGGTCGTTGAGTAGCTAATGGCTGTCGTCGTCGCCATAGAGACGCCCTTGCAGGACGATGTGCGCCGGCTCGTTGCCGCCCTCAACGACCATCTCCTGCCGCTTTCGCCCGTCGAATTCCAGTTCAAGATGACCGTGGAGCAGATGGCCGAGCCGCATACGAGCGTATTCGTTGCGCGGACAGATGACGGCAATGCCGTGGGCCTCGGTGCGCTCAAGGTGCACGACGCCGAACTGGGTGAGGTCAAGCGCATGTTCACTGATCCGAGCGTGCGTGGGCAGCGGGTAGGCGTCGCGATCCTGCAGGCGATCATCGGCCTGGCGCGCGAGAAGGGTCTGTTGCAACTGATGCTCGAAACAGGCGTGGGCGAGGGGTTTGCCGGTGCTCATCGACTGTATGAGCGTTATGGCTTTACGCCCCGCGGCGCCTTTCTCGATTATCCGGACAGCCGGCATTCGGCCTTTTATGAAATGAACCTTGCTGCGCCGGTGAATGCCTGAGCGACCAGCCTTTCTACAAAGAAAGAGTATTTCCTTGACCGATTTGACCAAACTCACGCTCGCCGATGCCCGCAAGGGCCTCAAGGCCAAGGACTTCACCTCGACGGAGTTGACGGGTGCCTATCTCGAGGCGATCGAGGCTGCCAATCCGGCTCTCAACGCCTATGTGGCGGTAACGCCCGAACGGGCGCTGGAAATGGCCAGGGCGAGCGATGCGAAGCTCGGCAAGGGTGATGACGGGGCGCTGGAGGGCATTCCTCTGGGTATCAAGGACCTGTTCGCGACCAAGGGTGCGCATACGCAGGCGGCGAGCCATATCCTTGACGGGTTCAAGCCGGAATACGAGTCGACCGTCACGGGCAATCTCTGGCGCGACGGTGCGGTTATGCTGGGCAAGCTCAACATGGACGAGTTCGCCATGGGCTCGTCCAATGAAACCTCGTACTACGGCCCTGTGGTCAGCCCCTGGAGGGCAGAGGGCTCGAATATGAATCTCGTGCCGGGGGGCTCCTCGGGCGGTTCTGCGGCTGCTGTTTCGGCATGGCTCTGCGCGGGAGCGACGGCGACCGATACGGGCGGCTCGATCCGCCAGCCGGCGGCATTCACCGGCACTGTCGGGATCAAGCCGACCTATGGGCGTTGCTCGCGCTGGGGCATCGTGGCGTTTGCATCCTCACTCGATCAGGCCGGTCCGATCGCGCGCACCGTCGAGGACGCGGCAATCCTGATGACCTCCATGGCCGGATATGACGCCAAGGATTCAACCAGCGTCGACATTCCCGTGCCGGACTTCGCTGCGGCAGTGGAGCGCGGGGTCAACGGACTGACAATTGGTGTGCCGCGCGAATACCACATGGAGGGCATGCCTTCGGAGATCGAGGCACTCTGGAAACAGGGACTCGATTGGCTGAAGGCCGAAGGGGCGACGGTCAAGGATATCTCGTTGCCGCACACCAAATACGCGCTGCCGGCCTATTATATCGTGGCCCCGGCGGAAGCTTCCTCGAACCTTGCCCGCTATGACGGGGTGAAATACGGCCTGCGCGTCACCGGCAAGGACATCACGGACCTGTATGAACTGACGCGTGCCGCCGGTTTCGGGCGTGAAGTCAAGCGCCGGTTGATGATCGGCACCTATGTGCTCTCAGCGGGCTATTACGATGCCTATTACGTTCAGGCGCAGAAGGTGCGCACGCTCATCAAGCGGGACTTCGAGGACGCCTTCAATGACGGTGTCGATGCTATTCTGACGCCGGCGACGCCTTCGTCTGCTTTCGGCATCGGAGACGAGGACATGAACGCTGATCCGGTAAAGATGTATCTCAATGACGTCTTCACTGTGACCGTCAACATGGCCGGCCTGCCGGGCATTGCCGTGCCTGCGGGCAGGGATGCAAAGGGGCTGCCGCTCGGGCTGCAGCTCATCGGCAAGCCGTTTGACGAGGAAACTCTGTTCGCCGCGGGCCGGGTGATCGAGCGCAGTGCGGGAATGGAGTTCTCGCCGGCGCGCTGGTGGTAGGCGGCGGAGACGCTGTGATTTTGTTCTTAAGGGTTTGGCGGTTATTCGCTGAATCAATTCGGTTTTCGACTACGCTGTCGGCGTAGATTCAGGCGACGGTGACTGCGATGACTCACGATGTATTTTCTACACTGGACTGGTCGGAGCCGCCCAAGGACATGACCAAGCCGCTGCAGGCGCTCTGGTGGTTGAAAAAGGGCGGCCTGAAGGTCGGGCCGGAGTGGGAGCAGGCGCATATCATCTGCCAGGCAATGGAAGGCGTGCAGGCCTTCGACTGGGTGCACGCGCTGGCACACTGGATCGAGGCGGACATGGGGAATGCCGACTATTGGTACCGCCGCGCCGGCAAGAGGCGGGCGACGGCCAGCGTTTCGCAGGAGTGGGAACACATCGCCGCAGCCCTGAGCCAGGTCACCAGGCACTAGGCCAAGGAACAGCTCACTTCCCGGTCGCGAGGCCTTGTACTGCACCGGGGGTTCGCACCATATCGCATTGATGAGCACGTGAATGGATGCGGGCATGAGCGAAAAGCAGCGGTGGCGCCTAAACCGGCAGTTCGACAAGCTGGAACGCAAGGTCCCGCCTGCGGCTGGTGTGTTGGCATTCCTGCGTAAGCCCGGCGCGCGTCTGATCCGTATTCCCCTTGGTATTCTGCTCATACTTGGCGGCATTCTCAGCTTCCTGCCGGTGCTTGGCATATGGATGTTGCCGCTCGGTCTCCTGTTGCTCGCCATCGACTTGCCATTCCTGCAGCCAGTCGTAAACTGGGCAATCGTTTGCGGTCAAAGACGCTGGACCACCTGGCGTCGTTCGAGGCGCAAGAAAACCCAGCAATAGTCAGGGCAAGCGCCCTTGGGCGACGGCCGTTTCGATGAGGTCGACGGCTGCCGCAAGCTTCTCGTCGATGATGTGGAGATACTGGGTCCAGTCGATCAGGTGCCCGAGTTCGGAAGCGCCGTCGGAGATGCCGCGCAGGGCAATCAGCGGAACGCCGAAAGTCTGGCAGGCACGCAGGATTGCGAAGGTTTCCATGTCCACCATATCGGCGTCGATCCCGTCATAGGCCGGGCCGGAAACGATGTTGGCGCCGGTTGAGAGGCGGGCTTGCGGCAGGCCGGGAATCGCGGGGGTGAGCGGTAGTTCGGCGGGGAGATCGAGGAAGGGTGTCATGCCTTTCGGGAAGCCGAGGGCCGAGGCGTCCATGTCCCGGTAAGTCACTGATGATGCTTGATAAAGTCCGCATTGCTCGAGTGTTCGAGAGCCGGCCGAACCGAGCGAAACCACCAGTTTGGGAAGATCCCCTTCCAGTTCGGACCGGGCGAGGGCGCGGGTCAGGGAAACCGCGGCTTCGACGGGGCCTACGCCTGTAATCAGCGGGGTTATGCGGGCCTTGAGGTGCTCCCCATATTCGGCGTCCGCAGCCATGACATAGAGGGTCGATGGGGTGGTTTCAGTGCTGCTCACGGTGTTCTTCGGTGCCGATTTCGGTGTGGTAATAGTGTGCGATATTTATGGTGTCGGTGGTTTCAAATCGCTCGCCGGTCTCTTTCAAGTTCATGATGCGGTCGAGGCGAAAATTGCGATAGGCCTGCCGGGTCTCGCACCAGGCGAGAATCGTCCACACGGCGCCCCAGCTCATCAGGGCGAGCGGCCAGATGATGCGTGAGGACTCGTTGCCGGCTTCGTCGCGATACTCGATCGCCAGCTTCTCGAATGTGATTGCCGCGCGACGAACGCGGGCGTGCCGGGCGCGGTCCGCGGCATGGCGTTCGAGCACCGGCACGCGATAGGGCAGGCGCTCCAGATCGGCCTTGATGCTGTCGGTGAGAACGGCGCGCATGCGCTGCTCGGCTTTGGTGGCGGCTTCGGCGAGGTCGGGATCGGTGAAGGCACGCACCAGTTTGAGGCCGAGAGCTATGGCAATGGCCTCTTCGGGTGAGAACATCAGCGGCGGCAGGTGACTACGCGGCGCCAGCATATAGCCGACGCCGGCATCACCTGAAACCGGAATGCCCGAGGCCGCGAGCGCGCCGATATCGCGATAGATGGTGCGCTCGGAAACGCCCAGCGACTGGGCAAGATCGCGCGCGGTGATAGCCGTGCGGCGACCCTTGAGCAGGTTGACGAGATTGAAAAGCCGTTCGGCCTTGGACATGCGGCGCGCCCGATCGTCGATATCTGACGGTGCTTTAGCATGGCCGAGGCCCCATCGCCATCAGGCGGCGTCGTTTGCCGAGACGGCTACCAGGTTTTGTGCGTGATGGCCGAGGGTGACGGCGCCGTGCCGCATCACCATCGTTGTCGGATCGATGGCGCGCATGGCCTCGCACTCGCCGATCTCCTTCATCATCTTCTCGGCGGCAGTCCAGGCTGCGGCGTTGGATTGCCAGAGGACGACATCGATCCACTCGCCGTCAGGCTTGCGGGCGAGCTGACGCGAGATATAGCCGGGCTGCCGGGCCAGCCAGTCGTTCACGACCGTATTGGCGGCAACGAAGCCGGCTTCACGGTCTGGCAGCAGGCGAAAGGTGACGACTTCGAGGGTGTGTGACATGCGATGCTCCGCTACTGTTTGGCGCGAGCATCGCATGTCCGTTTGACAGGACTTGTCAGGACGGCCTCAGCCGCCTGCGCCCGCATTCCCGCCTTCGCCCTGCGTCTCGCCCTCAACGGGCAGTGCCCAGGCGAGGACCGCATCGCCGACCGGGGTTTCCATGAAATGGTGCCCGCCCGGGGCGATGGCGATGAACTGGCGTCCGCCCACTTCGTAGCTTATGGGCGTGGTCTGGCCGCCAGCCGGCAGGTCTTCGCTCCAGACCGTCTCACCGGTTTCGATGTCGATTGCCCGGATGAGATTGTCGGTTGCCGCCGCGATGAAGACGAGGCCGCCGGCCGTGATCAACGGCCCACCATTGTTGGGCGTACCGATATCAATGGGAAGCATGGACGGGATGTTGAATGGACCATTGGCTCTCGCCGTGCCGAGCGGCCTGTCCCAAAGGGTTTCGCCGGTCTCCAGGTCAATGGCCCGGATGCCGCCATAGGGCGGCTGCTTGCACATCAGCTTGGTCCAATCCATGCGCCAGCCGGCATTGACGTCGATGGCGTAGGGAGAGCCAAGTTGCGGAGAGGGGCCCTCCTGGCTCGGGTCGTAGTCCGGCTCGAAGATCGCATGCACCTGACCAGCTTCCTCGCGCGGCACGAGGCGGTTGTAGTTGGGCATGTTGTTGTAGTTGGCAATCAGAATCCCGCGTTCGGTATCGACTGCCATGGAGCCCCAGTCCTGGCCGCCATTATAGCCTGGATATTGGATCCAGTACCCGTCAGTTGTCGGCGGCGTATAGACGCCCTGATAGTTTGCCATCCGGAACTGAATGCGGCACCAGAGCTGATCGAGCGGCGTCATGCCCCACATGTCTTTCTCCGTCAACGCGGGGAAGACCAGACTGTGATAGGTCGAGAAGGGCTGGACGGGCGAAAGATAGTCCTGCTCCACGCCCATGTTCGTTGGCACCTCGCGTTCCTCGACAGGAAAGAGCGGCTCGCCGGTACGCCGGTCGAGTACATAAATCTCACCTTGCTTGGAGGAAAGAAGGAGGGCGGGAACGGTGCCGTCCTCCGTCGGGAAATCGATGAGGCTCGGTTGTGAGCCGAGGTCGTAATCCCACACGTCCCGGTAGACCGTCTGGAAGTGCCAGACGTCGTCACCCGTCGTTACATCCACGGCGACGAGCGATGTGGAGTATTCGTTCTCGAGCTCGCTGCGATTGCTCCCGTAGTAGTCGACGGCGGAGTTGCCGAGCGGCAGATAGACATAACCCAACTCCTCGTCTCCCGCCGCGGTGGTCCACATATTGGGCGTGCCGCGGGTATAGACCTCACCCTCGGCCGGTTCACCCCGATTGTCCGGGTTACCGAGATCCCAGGCCCAGGCGAATTCACCGGTGACGGCGTCATAGCCGCGCACCACGCCGGACGGAGAATCTTCGGCCTGACCGTCCCGCACTTGAGCACCCACGACGGCAATGCCGCGAACGATTGTGGGGGGAGCCGTCACGGCATACCAGCCGGGCACGGTGTCGCCTATACCTTCCTCGAGATTGACCTCGCCATTCGTGCCGAAATCGGTGCAGAGTTGACCGGTGGTCGCATCCACCGCAAGCAAACGGGCATCGAGCGTACCCCAGATAATCCGCGTAGCGCAGAGTTCATCCGGGCCTGCATCAGGCACTTCGAAATAGGCCACGCCCCTGCAGGTCGCCCCATAGGGGATAGCGTCGGTTGGCACTTGCGGGTCGTAGCGCCATTCCTCGCGCCCCGTCGCCGCGTCTACAGCGATGGCGATGCCCATGGCCGAGCAAAGAAAGAGATCGTCCCCGACCTTGAGAGGTGTGGTCTCAGGAGAGTAGTCGCCGGCGGCTTCGCCTTCCGGCAGGTCTCCCGTGTGGTACTCCCATACGCGCTCGAGTTGCCCGACATTGCCGGCGTTGATCTGTCCAAGCGGGGAATAGCGAGTGGCAAGATAAGTGCCGCCATAGGCCGGCCAGTTCTCTCCGGCCTCCATGACCGGTAGTGGCTGTGAGCTTGCCGGTATACCGGTCGGTGTCGTTGCACCACCTGGAGCGGCCTCTTCCTCGGGAGCGATCTCTTCCTCGGGAGTAGCCTCTGCGGGGGCTTCCTCGGTGGCGGGCGCTTGCGTAGCCGGTTCCTCGGCTGGAGCAGGGGTCGGCGCTGCCTCTCCGGCCGGGGGCGCCTCACCGGCTGGGGCAGCCTCCTGCTCGGCGGCTGGCGCCTCATCGGCGGGCAATTGAACCTCCTCGGCAGGCGGCGCGGCCTCTTGTGCCGGCGGAGCAACTTGCTCGGTCTCGGGGGCGGCTTCCTGCGCGACCACGCGATCATCCAGCTGATTGAGCATTACGGGTACCGCAAGGGCGATTGCCACTGCCGCGGCGGCGCTAGCCGCTACCCCGCGATGCCAGGCCGCATGACGCCGCAATACCGGTATTGACAGCAGCACAAGCACGAGGATCACCGTCGGCGCGACGAGCCTTGGCACCTGCGCCCAGCCGTCCATGCCGACTTCCCACAGCGCCCAGGCGAGCGTGCCTATGAAAGTGAGGAGATAAATCCAGACAGCTGCCATAGAGCGACGAAACAGAAAGAAAGCAGTCAATAGAAGACCAAGACCGGCCAGCGCATAGTACCACGAGCCGCCCAGAGTAATGAGCCAGATACCACCGGCAAGGATCAGCACTCCGAAGATGGCGACGATGACAGCCAAGAGCATGACCGCCCAATAACCGAAACCCTTCTTCTCGCGTTCATAAGACGACACGTCGGACATGACAGGCGCTCCTCGGTTCTGGGGTTTACCTGCGCAACGAATGCATTTGGTTGGATGTTCCCCGCCCTATGGTGCGATGTCGGGCACAGGCATGCGGACGCCGGGACGGGAAATTTGTTCCAGCCCGTAATTAACCCATGTTAATGCACTAGGTGTGAGCCGGGGATTAGGGTGGGTCGTTGTGGGCTAACACATAACCCGGAACGGTCCCATGCAAGTGCGAATTTACGCGACCAAAGGCAGGGACAACTTCTCGCCCTTGCTCATCATGCCCGATCATCCTGAGACCATCCTGCCATTGCACCCGCTCGATCTCGATTGGCGGTACATGGCAACGACCACAACCCAGGATGCACTAGTATCAGGCTCCGCCAGCCAGATTGCGGCGGAGATATATGCGACCGGATATGCGATCATCGATGTGGAAAGCCAAACGGTCCACTGACGTGCTGCCTTACGGATCCGTATACCCGGTCACGCGTAGTTCGAGTTCACCCGCGCGCGGATCCTGCTCAAAAAGCAGGGCCGCGCGGCGGGTAGACCTGGCCGGGGCATAGTCGAGGACGACGTTGGAGACGCTGGTCTCCTGGCCGATGGTGAGGGTACCTTCGATTTCGACAGCGGCTCCGGTCATATCGCCTGCGTTGAACACTTCGAGAACCACTGTATAGGCCGTTGGTCCCTCGACAATCTCCTCGACAGACAGTTCGAGCGTGGGTTGCGTGCCGTCTCGCGTGACAGCCTCATAGGTCAGGAACGCAACTAGAGCGAGCAGCAGCACGGCCGAAACGGCCGCGATGCCCCACTCGACCGGATTGGTCGACGGGATGTCCTTGTCCGGTTCGGAAGCGCTGGGTTTGGTTCGTGCAGAGCGGGCCATGGCTGTCTCAGACTATGAGGCGTGCGGCCGCGGCGCCGACAGCCGCAGGAAAGCCGAGGACGACGGTGACGTTGACGATGCGCATGGTATCGAGCCCGTCGAGCCGTCCGAAGGTCCAGAGCACATAGAGACAGATCAAGAGAGAAAGCACATAGCCAACGAGGGTGAAACGCATGAAGGCGCTCCACCAGGGCGTATCGGGGTGAAGTTCACTGCCGCCCTTGAACGCGGTGGCAAACACGAAGGCGTGCATGATCAGCAGCGAAACGGGGATCAGAATGAAGATGTGGCCTGGCGTCAGGCGATAGGAAATGAGCACCATTTCCTCCGTCGGGGCAATGTTGAGCCCCAGGAACAGCGCGCCTATGGCCATTATGCCCAACTCACCGCCATAGGTTTCCTCGACGTCCTGCGGCCGGTCATCGCCGGCGCCGAACTGGCTGCGGGCCAGAAGAGCGCCCAAAGCGGCCGGTCCCATCTGGACCGCCATTTTGCCGATCGCCTCGGACAGTGAAACCCCGAGCGTGATGAGGCTGAGCAGGCTCAGGACGATGCCGCTGGTTACCAGACCGATGCCGCAGGCGATTGCGACGTCACGCACGTCCTCCTTCCACGAAGGCGTCTCCTCGAAGCCGGAATAGTGCGAAAGGAAATAGAGCAGCGGCAGACTGACGAGTACCAGTAGCAGCAGGCGGTAGCGCTCCATGGAATGGCCGAGATCCCATAACTCCTGCGTCATGAGCAGCGGCAGGGAGAAGATGAGAGCGCCCCCGAATGCCCGGCCGAGGCCCACGGCCAGGGCCATGTTCCTGTCACCATTTTGGGGCCTGGAGGGCTGGCTGGCGGGCATGACTCAGGACGCAACGATTGCCGCAGCCAGTATGAGGATGCCCGCGACGCCTGCAAAGATCGCGTAGAGCGTCAGACCCGGAATATCCCGTTCCGGACGGTGCTCGGGGCGCGCGGCCGTCTCCATCTCACGCTGGGTACTGGTCGGTGGGGCGCCACCGGCTTCTGCATCCGACCCAAGCGGTGCCGCGGCCGGATCGGGGAAATCGACCTTTTCGCCTGTCCGGCCACTATCGATATCGCTGCGGATGCGATCGCTTGTCGGGGGATCGTTGCTCATAGCAGCAGAATGGGAAAGAGCGATGTTTGTTCCAGCCGCTCAACAACACCGGTTATTTCAGGAGCAAAGCGCCTGCGCGAGCATTGGCCTATGAGCCCTCACGCCCGGACCCACGCGACAACGGAGAGACCGTGACTGCTGCAAGTGCCCAAGGAATGCGCGTCCTCCTGGTCGAGGATGATTATTTTCTCGCCCAGGAACTCGCCCGCGAACTTGCAGAGCGGGGAGCCGAGATTGTCGGATTTGCCACGACGCTCGAGAAAGCCTTGGCGCTCAATGAAAAAGAACTGACGTTCAACGCGGCCATTCTCGATATCAAGCTGCGCGACGACTACATCTTCCCGGCGGTTTCGCTGATGCGCGAACGCGAGGTGGCGGTGGTCTTCATCACGGGCTTCGATACTTCGATCATACCCGAGGAGTTCAGGGACATACCGTGCCTCTCCAAGCCGGCAGACCCGGAAATCCTGGTGCGCGCGCTCGGGGGAGGCGGGTAGGGCTGGGTGCGCGTTTGCAAGATGTGATGCATCCAATCGGCGAGTGGCGTCATTGTGCGGGGCACAGGATGCAGCGGAACATCTCGCTGCAGATGATGTCTCAACCTGAAGGCGGCAGGTACCATGGCCTCGACCCAACCGGACCTGACAGGCAGACGCATTCTCGTCGTTGAGGACGACTATTCGGTTGCCGTGGACATCTGCGACGACTTGCGAAAGGTCGGCGCTACGGTGCTGGGACCAGCACCTACCTCACACTACGCCTACAATCTTCTATTGGGCCGGCGGGGCGTCGACGGGGCGATCCTCGATATACGCCTGCACGGCGCCGATGTATTCGATCTCGCGCGTGAGCTACGCGAGCGTGGCGTGCCAATGGTGTTCGCCACGGGGTATAGCGGGGACATTCCCGCGGCGTTTCTTGGTACGCCGCTGCTCAGCAAGCCGATCGCGTCGGATCAGCTGATCAGGGTCGTCGACGACCTCATTCGCGAGCGCACGCAGCTGCCCCCGCCGCTGCCGGAGGTGCCGCCTCCCTCTGCTTCAGCAATGCTGGAACGCCCGATTTCGGAACGGTTCTGTCTGGCCGTCGCGCGTGCGATGAGCAGCGGGCACTAGATGAGCAGCGGGCACTAGCGGTCGCCAGCGCTTCTAGTGCAGTTCGCGCCCGGCGGAGGCCGTGTCGGGGCTGGGCATCGACGATACACCCAGATATTGCGGATCGAACATGGCGAGCGAGGCCAGGCGATCGAGATCGAGAATGGTCACGATGCCGGATTTGAGCGTGATCAGCTCCGAGCGACGCAGTTCCTGAAGCGTGCGATTGACGTGGACCGTGGAGAGGCCGAGGGCTTCGCCGAGTTCGGACTGGGTGATCGGCAGGTTGAAGCTCAACCGGTCGGTCAGGCCAACGATGTGGAGGCGCACGTAGAGTTCGCAGATGACCTGGGCTGTGCGCTGGACAGCGGTGCGCTGGCCGAGATTGATCATCCATTCGCGCCCGATGGCCTCGTCGACGGCCGCAGCGCTGAGCAGCGCCTTCATGACATTGGGGTAGCGCTCGCAGATGCTGGCCATGGTCTCGAGCGGAATGGCGCCGATGGTCGTCGCCGAGAGGGTGGTGGTGCCCTGGTCGGTCGGGCGCGAGGCGAGGAAACGATAGTCGCATATATCGCCGGGCACGAGGTAAGAGGTGATCTGGCGCCGCCCATTGCTCAGCACCTTGAAGCGGCAGGCAAAGCCGCGCAGCACGATGAATACGCTGCTGCCCTGGCGCCCCTGAGCCAGCACTTCCGAATGCGGGGTCAGGCGGCGCGATGACGTGACCGCGCGGGCCAGCAATATCAACTCCTCATCCGATAGCTTCACATAGCTTGCAAGCTTCGCCAGAAACGGGCGTAGAGCTGTGTGTTCGGTAGACAGAGTGGGCATTACCAGACTTTCGTTCGTGGCCTTGGTCCTGAAACGACGAGACAATCCTCTGGACCGGTCGGGGGCATAACGCGGCTACTTGCGATTAGCTTCAGATAATTCCGCACCATCTCGGCGCGCGGCTCGGGCGCCGGCAGAAACGTTCTGCGCGCGAGGCTGTTCTATGGCCAGGCCGTCCTCAACGGCTCTTCAAAACCAAGGATATCGCTATGAACAGCAAAGCCATGCCCGCCCAGGAGCAGGAACAGCAGCCTGGTCGTCAGGGCCAGATGACTCCGGAACCGCAATACGAGCCGTTCTATCCGGGTAGCGGCAAGCTCAAGGGGAAGGTCGCCATCATAACGGGTGGTGACTCCGGGATAGGCCGGGCGGTCGCGGTGCTTTTTGCGCGCGAGGGTGCCAAGCTCGGCATCGGGTATCTCGAAGAGGACAAGGACGCCCGCGAGACGCAGCGGATCGTCGAGGAAGAGGGTGGCGAGGTTGTCCTGGCCAAGGGCGACGTAGGCGACAAGGCCTTCTGCCGCTCGTTCGTCGAGGAGGTGGTGGGCAAGTTCGGCAAGCTCGACATCCTCGTCAACAATGCTGCCGAGCAGTATGTGCGCGAGGATCTGACCGAACTCAGCGAAGACGCGATGAAACAGGTCTTCCAGACCAATCTCTTCGGCTACTTCTTCATGATCCAGGCGGCGCTGGAGCACCTGGGCAAGGGCGGGCGGATCATCAATACGTCCTCGATCGTCGCCTATCGCGGGCAAGCTCTGCTCGTAGATTATTCGATGACCAAGGGCGCGATCGTGGCGCTCACCCGCTCGCTTTCAACCCGGCTCGTCGAGAAGGGGATTCTCGTCAATTCGGTGGCGCCGGGGCCGATCTGGACGCCGCTGATCCCGGCGAGCTTCCCGGCTGACAAGGTGAAAACGTTCGGCACCGATACGCCGATGAAGCGGCCGGGCCAGCCCAACGAGGTGGCGCCTGCCTATCTGTTCCTCGCGTCCGAGGACAGCCGCTACATGACCGGCCAGACCATTCATGTGGACGGCGGCAACTTCCCCAGCAGCTGATTGCCACGCGTTAGTCGAAAGGGCGTGGGTGGAACATCACCTGTCGTGCCCCGTTCCTTCACAAGCCTAAACAGGAGAGGTTTATCATGGCGACCCAGAAGAAACTCGAAGACCTTTTTGAAGACACTCTCAAGGACATCTATTACGCCGAACGCCAGATCACCAAGGCGCTCCCGAAAATGGCCAAGGCAGCGCAATCGGAGCAGCTTCGGGCTGGTTTCGAGCAGCATCTCGAGGAAACCGAGGGCCATGTCGAGCGGCTGGAACAAATCTTCGAAATGATGGGCAAGCGCGCGCGAGGCAAGACGTGCGACGCCATTCTCGGGATCATCGAAGAAGGCAAGTCCATCATGGACGAGTTCAAGGGCACCGATGCGCTTGATGCCGGCTTGATCTCCTCGGCGCAGGCTGTCGAGCACTACGAGATTGCCCGCTATGGCACCCTCAAGACCTGGGCGGGAATGCTGGGCATGTCCGATGCCGAAAAGCTGCTCGACCAGACGTTGAGCGAGGAGATCGCTACCGATCAGAAGCTGACGCAGGTGGCAGAGGCGAGCGCCAATCAGAAGGCAGCCTGATTGGTTCGGCGGAATAACGCCAGCTAACGTCGGAACGGCCCTATATAGGGGCCGTTCCTTTCGTTTTGAAAAGCACCACAGGAGAGGAAGAATGGCGCAGGATCGCTTTACCCCGAACCGAGGACGCGACCGCTTCTTCCAGCGCGACCGCCGTTCAGGCGACTATGACGACGATGTGCACGAAACCCGCGCCCGCGAACCGTATGGCACCGAGCTCGATGACGAGGGTGGCTACTACAACCGGCAGTCCGAGCGTGGCAGGGCGCGCGGGGGCAGCTATATCCCGCGCTGGCAAGACTACCGGCAAGGCAATGCCGGCGACTACGATGAGAGTTATGACTCACGCCGTTATGGCGACATGTCCCATAGCTATGGTGGCGAGCAAGACCGGTATCCGGCGGGCTACAGCCCGGCGCCCGAGTATAGTGGCCGAGGCAGATGGAGCCGGGAGGAGCGCCAGCAAAGGTTCGGCACCTATGGCGGTCAGCATCGGGGCCGCGGCCCCAAGGGCTACAGCCGGTCCGACGAGCGCATCCGCGAAGATATCAACGATCGTCTGACGGACGACGAATGGATCGATGCCACCGAAATCGACGTGATGGTCAGGTCGGGCGAGGTGACATTGAACGGAACGGTCGACAGCCGTGACGACAAGCGCCGTGCCGAGGACATTGCCTATGACGCGATCGGCGTAAGGGACGTGCAAAACAATTTGCGGGTTCAGTCGAAGGGCGCGGGTGACAGCTCTCGCCAATAATCAAGCTGGCGATGGAGAATCCGGAGCGGAAGCAGGGCTTTCGCTCCAGCCCCGTGCCTGGTCCAGAAGCTCGACAACCTCTGCATCGGAAGTCTGCTCGAAGGTTTCATAGTGCAGGCCCACGGCTCGAAATATGTCGGGTGAACTCAGGCATATAATCTCATCGGCAGACTGGCCGAGATTTTTCAAAACCTCCTGCGGCGCGACCGGAACTGCAAGGACTACAGTGCCGGCCGCGGAGCGCTTGAGTCCCAAAAGACCGGCGCGAACGGTTCCTCCCGTGGCGATGCCGTCGTCTACCAGGATCACGTTGCGTCCCTTGACCGGCAGGGCAGGGCGGCCCCTCAGATAGGCGGCGCGGCGGCGTTCAATCTCCTCGAGTTCGCGCAACCGTTGTTGTTCGATATAGGCGGCGCTCGGCGAGAACGCGGCCATCGCTTCTTCGTTGAAGACGACCTGCGGGTCCTGGCCGTCTACCACGGCGCCCAGGCCGACCTCCTCATATCCGGGCGCGCCGATCTTGCGCACGAACAGCAAATCCAACGGCGCTTTCAGTGCCTTGGCGACCTCGTAGGCGACGGGCACGCCACCACGGGGCAGGGCGAGCACTATGGGATCGGGAACGGCCAAAGGCAGCAGGGCTTGCGCGAGTTCCCTGCCGGCGTGATGGCGATCCTGGAACTGTCTGCCAGCAAATACCATGGCGTCACATTCCGAATGGGAAGGTTTCGGGCACGCCCTCGGTCTCCTCGGCCTCAAGCGGCGTTACGGCGCTGGTTTGGTCGAACCAGAGATAAGCGTCGAACTGGGCAGGCAGCTCCGCTTCGAAGTAGTGGCTGTAGACCTCGGTATCGGGACGATAGACCACGCCGATCGCGCGTTCGCGCCGATGCGGTGCAAGCGCTTCGCGTACGCGATCGTGCGCGCCAGGACGCAGGTCCAGCAGCGCGCGCTCGATATGCATGCGATGAAAAAGGTTCTCGTAGGAATCCGCGCGGGAGGGGAGCACCGTCTTGATCCTGACGGGTTCATCCCAGTCGTCGGCCGCGGCGACAGTGCCCCGGTCGGTGCCGAACCCAATCAGCACGGCGCCGTCGCCGAATGCCTGGCGGCTCAACTGCCCGATATTGATTTCTCCGCTCCACCCCATGGCAGTCGCCGAGGCGTCGCCGACATGAGAGTTATGCGCCCATATGACGGCCCTGGCGCCCTCACGATGGTCGATAACGCGCTGCAGGGTCTCGAACATGTGGGTGTCGCGCAGGTTCCACGACTCGTTGGAGCCGCGATACATCGTCCGGTAATAACGTTCGGCAGCAAGAACGGTGCGGGCATTCTGGGCGGCGTCGAAGAAGTCCTCGCCGTCGGCGAGCGAATATTCGAGGCGCTCGGTGAGGAGATCGACGAGTTGGGCGACCACATCGTCTTCGCACGGGTCGCGTTCGCCGCGAAGAACCGCGCGGCCATACCATGCAGGTTCCACCTGCCAGGGCGTCAGGCACCCATAGCGCTTGCGGGCGAGGGCGGCTGCGTCAGGATCGACGCGATCGAGATAGCCGAGCACCGAAGCGATCGAGTTGCGCAAGGAATAGACGTCCAGCCCGCGGAATTCGACCTTGTCGCGTGTGTCGTGCTCGGCGTTGTAGCGCTCGAGCCAGCCAAAGAAGGCTGCCGCTTCGCGGTTGCGCCACATCCAGGTGGGAAAACGTGTGAATGGCCGCTCTCCATGCTCCGACCGCTCACGATTGCGAATGTGCCTGTCCACCGCGTTGGCGTCAGGCCAGTCCGCCTCTACGGCGACGATGCGGAAGCCGTGATGCGTGATCAGCCGGGCCGTCAGTGCGGCGCGCGCCCGATAGAACTGCGCCGTGCCGTGGGTAGCCTCGCCCATCAGCACTACGCGGGCGCTGCCGAAACGATCTGCGAAGGCGCCGAAGGCGGCATCGTCGAGGCTGGGAAGGGGCTCGCAGGCTTTCGCCAACGCGTCCACCAGGTCGGCATCGGGCCGGGTTTCGAGGTCGGTATCCATGAGACGGCCTATTGCGGCCAGAGGGTGCGGATGTCGTCGGGGAGCGCCTCGCGCACCTTTGCGACCTGACCGGGATCAATGTGATGGTTGAGTACCTTGAAGACGGATTTGGCGGCGTCCTGGGTGTCCACGGGGCGGGTGAATTTGAGGTTCTCGGCCACTTTCTCGAGAAACTCGTCGCGAGAGCGCGTGGTCACCGGCTGTTTCGATGGCTGGTACTGGTCGTAGTAGGTGCCGCGCACCAAAGTGGGCAGTTGTGCGCCAAGGTGTGCGGCCAGATCGGCTGGCAGGCGGTCGCGCGTGGCACGCAGGACGGCGCTCAGGATATGCCATGCCATCTGCCGGTCGGGTCCGTGCTCCTGCATGATCTCGTCAAGCCAGGTGTTGGTGATGTGCAGGGTCTTGTCGAAGGCTTCGGTTCCGGTGGCGCTCATTTTCGCCCCCTTGCATGTGTGGGATTGCGGCCGGACATTTTGCCGCCTGACTCGACAATGCGGGGCTAGCGAACCGGTTCGGGCTCTAACACCGGTTAAGGCAGAATGCGTTCGGGCAATCCGCCACGTTCTGTCTGGCAAACAGGAGCGATCGCATGAACGATGAACGTAAAGGACCCAAGCCCAGGCATCAGCAGCGAGACGACGTGGATTTCCTGCATGAGACCTTCGATATCCCAACACCTGATGCGGCGGGTCTGGTGACGAAAGATGAACGCAAGGCTGACCGTCTCTCGCGCGAGGCGAACGCCCGCGAACTCGGCAAGGACGAGTTCGAAGGTCGGCCCGCGCCCGAAGCGCCTGAGAATGAACTGACGCAGGATGCGGACGAGGACAAGCTGAAGCCGCTCATCCGCAATCGGAAGAAGTAGTCAGCGGTTCTCGTCCTGGGCTCGTTTCCGGGTATCGCTGCCGATGGGAGCGCGATCGAGGTCGGGGAATTCGTCCTCGGACAGGGGCTCGCGGTCGTTGCGCAAATGATCCTCTATCTCGGTATCGGGATGATCGTCGGCGCGAGCGACTTCGCTGTGCCATTGGCCGTCATTGTCCTGATAGACTATGGTGTTGGAGTCAGCTGAGAGTTTCTGGCGTTCCGCAGCGTCCTCGGCAGCCTTGTGAGCCTCGGCATGGGTGGCAAATGTTTCGGAGAAGACGTCGCCGACCTTGTAGGCAAAGCCGCCATTGTGCTCCACGACCTCGTAAGTGACCTTCATGTTTTGGCCTCCTGTTCAACCTTGGCGCCTAACGGGGGCGAGCGGATGGAAGGTGCCCGGATTAGCCGAGGCTATTTCACGCGCAGGCTTTCGGCGGCGCGCTTCCAGAGCGTTGGATCGCCCTCGCGCATGACCTCGAGAAGGTCCAGGCATTCCTTTCGGTAGCGCGGCCAAAAGCCCTTATCGTGAGCGGATATGGTGATGCTGTTGTCGATGATGTCGGCGAGCTTGATCGTCTTGGCGCGTGGTGTCGCCTTTGCCGTATGGAGCAGATCGAGATGCTTGCGGGTGGCGCGGTTTCCGTCCTCAGGCTTGGAAACGTCGGTCAGCCACTCGACCAGTTCGGCTATCTCGGTGCCAAAGCGCTCCTCGATCTCCTCCAGGGTAACTGGTGTGTCCTCTACGACGTCATGCATCAGGGCGGCGGCGATCACGGCGTCGTCATGGGGCACCGAGTGCACCAATTGGGCAACGGCGACCGGATGCACGATGTATGGCTCGCGGGAATATTTACGGACCTGGCCGATCGAAGCGTGCGCCTTGCTGGCGAAATCATGAGTCGCCCTGATCAGGCGGTTATCGCCGATATCGGCGAGGAACCGTTCCTGCGACGCGGTGAGGGAGGTGTCCTGCATTGGTCAAATCCGTGAACAAACCGCCGCAACCGCAGGCGGCCGAATGGATTGGTCTTTTAACGCAATGCAACGCAGGAACGGAGCAGTTTCATGCAAAGCCGCAAGACTCACGAACAGCAGATGCGCATTGTGGAGGGCCGGGAAAAGACGAAGGCCCCAAAGGGGTTCGCGGACCGTGCGTCGCTCGAGCGCAGCGAGAATCCGGATGAAGAACTCAAGAACGCAAAGCCCGCCCGTGGTAGGGGGCCCGACATGAGCACCGGCGATCGCACGATCAAGCGGGGCACCAGCCAGGAAACCGAGCATACCAAACACCGGGCGGATGAAGAATAGGGGAGCCATGCGCTCCCCTATCTCTATTTGTTGGTGCGGCCACGCTGGTTCGGATCGACCCCGCCGGTGGGTGTCGTGTCGTTCAATACGTCGCCTTCGAAGGTGTTCATCCCGTCAAGGGCATCATCGGTTGCCTGTTCGGTCCCGGGGGAAGCGCCAATGCCAGGATTGGAGGCGAGGTCGCGATCAACGCTGCCCTGCGAGTCCAGTTCGCGCTGGGCCTGCTGCCAGTGCTCGTGCTCGCGTCCGTCAGGGTGTCCCTCGTCTTCCCAGATCTGGTAGGCGCGTTCTCGAATTTGCTGATCGTTTGCAGCTTGCATGGGTGTCCTCCGTGGTGTTGTCCACCCGATCAACGCGGGCGATCCGGCCCCGGTTCGCCGCTTTGCATCAGATAATGGAACGGTGGGAGGGGGCTGCCGTTAGTCGCTCAGGATCAGTCCAGCCGCGAAGGAGAGCACCATGCAGGTGAGTGAACTGATGAGCCGCAATGTGCGCATCGCCAATCCCGAGCAGTCGCTCCGGGAGGCGGCGCAGATGATGGCCGAGATCGATTGCGGTTTCCTGCCGGTCGGCGCCAATGACCGGCTGGTGGGCATGATAACGGACCGCGACATTGCCGTGCGCGGCATCGCCCGCGGGCTCGGCCCCGATACGCCGGTCGAGGAGGTGATGACCCACGATGTCAAATATTGCTTCGAGGACGAGGACATCGACGAGATAGCTTCCAAGATGGGTGATGACCAGATAAGGCGACTGCCGGTCATCAATCGCGACAAGCGCCTGGTGGGCGTGCTGTCGCTTGGCGATATCGCGCTCGAAAATCACGCTGCGCATGCCGCCGAGACGGCGCTTTCGGGAATTTCCCGGCACAACCCGCAATTGCCACACTAGGCACTCAGTTGGTGTCTCGGGCCGCCGTTGATCCCCGCCAGCCCGAGGCATCCGGCGGCTGGGCAGCCAGGCAGCTCCGACGGGGTCAGCCATGGCCGGGCTTCCCAGCCGTTTCACGATTTACCGCAATTGCGCGCAGGCGGGCAGGATGATGGCGGCGGCTCCAGCGTAAATGATTGCCAGCGCCGATAGTGCAGCGAGCAGGCGCATAACCCACGTTAAGAATGTGCGATCGGGTGGCGGCTCGCGCCGTGCGAGCCAGCCGAGGACCGTGTGCGGCCGCGCCATTGCGACACCAATCAGCGCAACGAAAGCCAGCGTTACAACGCCGATTATCCCCGAAACCAGCAGGTTCTGGCCGCCATCGGACGTGCCCACGCCAAAGGCGCACATCGACGATTGCGAGCCGTAGATCGCCGTGAGGTGCCCGGCCCACAGCAGTGGTCCGGTTAGGATGAAGATCAGCGTTCCGATGGTGCGTCGCGATTCACTCATGCGATCACCCGATCAGCCGTGGGAAGCCATGGATCAGCAGCAGGCCGAAAAGGCCCTGGGCGGCGGTGTAGTAGTAGAGCAGGGCGGCGTTGTCGAAGGTGACACGCCGCTGGCGGTCCAGTTGGCGCGTCAAGAGGCGTGCGGCGGCGAAGAGGCAGAGGATGACCGTTGCTGCAGCCGCCTGTGCCGTGAGGAATGCGCCCATATAGACCATGGCGCCATAGGGACTGGCGGTGGGGTCCAACCCGGTCTCCAGATGTCCCAGGACTTCGACGATGAGCGCGGTCGACATTGCCGCGGCCGCCAGCACGAGCAGCAGCGGCACCAGCCAGTTGCGCTGTCCCTGAAGCGGCAGTGCCCGCCCTGTTATGAACATCATCACCGCCCCGCCGATGAACAGCAGTGCGGAGATTGCCGGGTATTGCAGGGGCGGCGGAGCCGGAGAGCCCTGCGGCGCCCAGACTTCGGGCGACACCGTCCAGAGATAGAGGTATGAGAAGAAGTAGGAGACGTAGAGCGAAGCCGCGACCAGCATCAGCACGACCATGGCCCACCAGCTGTGGGATTGCGGCCCGGTCATATAGGTCGGCAGCTTGATGCCACCGCCGATTTCGACTTCCCCTTGCGTGGGCTTGTCGAGATGCCAGCACCAGATGATACAGCAGACGATCGCCAGGACGCCTGAGGTGATGGCGATCTCGACCTGTTTGATGGTCAGGAGCAGGAAGAAACCGGCAGTGAATGCCGCGGCCAGGACTTGCGTCCAGCTGGGACCGGGCATCTGGATGATGTATTGCGGCCTGGCGTCGATGGCCGAAGTCACGATGGTTTCGCGGCCGCCGGTCGGCGCGTTGGGTAGATAGTGCAGACCCTGCTCGACTTCGTCGGGAAGCGAGGGGCGGTCCCAGATCGGCTCCCGGCTGGTGACGTGGGGGATGCTGCGCGTCGAATAGAGACCGTTGGGCAGCCACTCCAGCGTACCCGCATTCCAGGGATTGCGTGGGCCCTGCTGGCCGAAGCGGAAGTTCAGCGCCAGATCGATAATGAAGACGAGCACGCCGGCGGCCAGCACAAAGGAACCGACGGTCGAGATCGTGTTGAGCAGGTCCCAGCCGAGATTGGACGGATAGGTCCAGACGCGTCGGGGCATGCCGGCGAGGCCGGTAATATGCATGGGAAAGAAGGTGACGTTGAAGCCGATGAACATCAGCCAGAATGCCCATTTGCCGAGCCGTTCCGAAAGCATTCTGCTGCTGACCAGCGGCGCCCAATAGTAGAAGGTGGCAAATAGTGGGAACACCATGCCGCCGATCAGCACGTAGTGGAAATGGGCGACGATGAAGTAGCTGTCATGAGCGAGAAAATCGAAAGGCACGATGGCAACCATCACCCCGGTCAACCCACCGAGCGTGAAGATGAAGAGAAAGCCGAGGATGTAAAGCGACGGCACGGTCAGCCGGAACCGCTCGCGCCCTGCCGCCATGGTGGCAATCCAGGAGAACACCTGAATGCCCGAGGGGATGGCGACGGCCATGCTCGCGGCTGAGAAGAACGCCAGGCTCAGCCCCGGAATACCGGTCGCAAACATGTGGTGTACCCACAGGCCAAAGCTGAAGAACCCGGTTGCGATCAGGGCGACGACGATGAGCCGATAGCCGACGAGCGGCGTCTGGGCCATGGTCGGCACCATCATCGAAACGAGGCCGGCTGCCGGCAGGAAGATGATGTAGACCTCGGGATGGCCGAAGAACCAGAAGAGGTGCTGCCAGAGGACAGAGTCGCCGCCTAGTTCGGCGCTGAAGAACGGCCAGCCAAAGGCGCGCTCGATTTCGAGCAGCATGGTGGCAAGGATCACCGCCGGGAAGGCGAAGACGATCATTGTGGCAAAGATCAACATCGACCAGGCAAAGATCGGCATCTTGGCAAGGCTCATGCCGGGCGGACGGGTGCGCAGCACGCCAACGATGATCTCGATGGCGCCGGCAATGGCCGATATCTCGATGAAGCCAATGCCCAGAAGCCAGAAGTCGGCATTGGTGCCGGGGGAATATTCTTCAAGGGTCAGCGGCGGATACATGAACCAGCCGCCCTTGGGAGCCAGCCCGTAAAAGACCGTCGAGAAGAAGACGAGGCCGCCGATGATATAGGCCCAGATGGCGAAGGCGCTGAGGCGCGGAAAGGGCAGGTCGCGGGCCGCCAGCATCTGCGGCAGCAGCATGACGCCGAGCGCTTCGACCGCCGGCACGGCGAAGAGGAACATCATCGTCGTGCCGTGGACGGTGAAGATCTGGTTGTAGAGGTCCTGGCTGAGGAAGTTATTGTCGCCGACGGCAAGCTGCGTGCGCATCAACAGGGCGAGAATGCCCGCCATGACGAAGAACAGGAACGCCGCGCCGATATAGACGGTGCCGATCACCGTATTGTTGACGGCAGTGGGGAAGCGCCAGCCGGTCGGCGTTGCCCAGATGCGCTCGAGTTCTTCGAGCTCCTCGGGAGGGCGCGGTCCCTGGTTCGGCAATGGCTCTGTGCGCGGCTCGTCCATGGCTATTTCAGGCTTTCCAGATAGATGGCGAGGTCCTGCAATTCGGCCTGCGAGAAGATTCCGTAGGACGGCATGAGATTTTCCGGCTTTATGTGCTGGTTGTTGCTGATCCAACGCGCGAATGCCTCGGCATCGTTGGGCAGGGTTGCGGCGGCAATCGACATGCGCGCGCCGACATGGGTGAGATCGGGCCCGATGGTGCCCTGCGCGGTCGTGCCCCGCACTGAATGACACGCACCACAGCCGCCAAGCTGAAAGAGGCGTGCGCCGCGCTGCTCGGCTTCGGCCTGCGGTTCACGGGCCGGGGCCGCTTCGTTGGCAAGCCAGGCTTCGAAATCTTCGGGCGACTGCGCCACGACATGGAAGGACATGAAGGCGTGTGCGCCGCCGCAATATTCGGCGCACTGGCCTCGGCTGATGCCCTCTTCGGTCGCGGTCAGGGTGAGTACATTGGTGCGGCCGGGTATCATGTCGAGCTTACCGGCGAGGCGAGGGGCCCAGAAACTATGGATCACGTCCGGGCTGGTGAGTTCGAGCGTGACCGGCATGCCGACGGGCACGTGCAGCTCATTGGCCGTTGCGATGGTGTTGCCCTCATCGTCGGTATAGGTCACGCGCCACCACCAGCGCTCGCCGCTAATGGCGATGCGCAGTCCATCTTCGGGAACGGGCTCGGCACCGGCGCGTAGTACGAAGAGTCCGTAGGTCAGCAGAACCGTCAGCGCGACGACCGGGAAGATGATACCCAGCGCCATGACCAGGTGTTCGCGCGAAAGACGTGCGCGCCATGTTCGGGGGGCCCAGATCGCCATGGCCGTGAGTGCCAGCACGCTGATGAAGATCACGGTGCCGGCGATCGTCATTACCCAAAAGAGGACGTTCACCCGTTCGGCCTCGGCACCGATCGGAGCAAAGCCCGACTGGACATCCGAGCAGCCCGAAAGCGGCAGCATCAGGACCAGGAGGAACGTTGCGAGCACTCGCCGGCTCATGGTGCGTCCTCGCCTTCTGTGCCGTCGGTGCGGGCCTGAGCGGCGAACCATGCGGCGACGTCCTCGGTTTCCTGTTCCGAAAGGCGCCGGGCAATCTGGGCCATGATGGCACCATAGCTCGTGCGATCGCGCAGGCCGGAACGCCAGACATTGATCTGGCTTTCGATGTAGCGAGCCGACTGGCCGGTCAGCAGCGGAAATTGCGGGCTGGCCAGGCCGGAATGACAAGAGAGGCAAGGCGGCACGCCCGTTTGCGAGTTACCCTGCATCGCGATTTTCTGGCCGCGAGCAAGGGTCTCGTCGTCAGCGGTCGCGCTTTCCACAGCCACTGGCGTGAGCCCGGCATAGTATTCAAGCAGTGTCTGCGTCTCTTCCTCCGACATTTCGTGGGCGATGGGGATCATGAAGCCGCTCGCGCGCGTCTGCTCGCGATATTCGCGGATGGACCGCGCCAGATAGTCTGGCGTTTGACCGTGCAGCATTGGCACCAGATTGCTTATCGGGGGCGTGCCCTCGGCGCCGTGGCAGCGGACGCAGTTCTCGAGTGCCGTGGCGGTGATGCCGGTGAGTTCGTCGCTGGGAGTGCGGGCCGGGTTCGGCAAGTCCGCGATCAGGTCGCCATAGACCTGCGGGCCGTTCTGGTAGAGATATTCGAGGAAGGCGACGAGCGACCAGACTTCGTCGGAGCGCGCTTCGGCTGGCCATGGCGGCATGCCGGTGAATTTGAGACCGCTATTGACGATCCAGTACAACTCCCGGGCGGTGTAATTATAGCTGGCATAGGCGAGGTCGGGGGGTCTCGGCAGCATGCCTTCGTAAAGCGGATTGTTAGGCTGACCGGGCGTGCCGTGGCAGGCGGCGCAGCCAGTGCGGTAGTGCTCGGCACCCAGCCGGATCAGGTCTTCGTCATCTAGGTTCGGCATGGGGATGCCGCTTGCTCGAGCGGCGATCGACTGATCGCGGATCGTCTTGAGCACCCAGGTGGTAATGTCCCAGTGCTGGCGGCTGGCGGCGACATTGTAATAGCCCGACCATATGAACGCCGTGCCGCCTACGAGCAGGCAGCCGAACACGATGGCGCTTGCAATGGCGAGGCGCTGTAATCGCGTGAAGGGGCGGACCTTCTCCATGTCATCAGCCATGGGACTCCCGGGCGCTATCAAGGGCCAGGAACCAGCGGGCGGAAATCACGATGCCGACCAGCACATAGGTCAGTGGGCAAGCCGTGAGCATGATAAGGCCCGCCATCTGCTGATCGGCGAGGCTGGCCGCGCCCTGGTGCAGATGGGTGGCGGAAAAGAGCGGGCGAGGTGCGAACACCAGCAGGGCGCCGAGAAGGCAGAACAGCTTTCCGGTAACCAGCAATGCAAGGATCGAGCGCCATTTGGCTTCGGGAGGCGAAAGCAGCACCGCGGCCCAGAACCACATCGCCGCCAGCATCATGCTGAGATGCATCATCGCCATCATGCCGAAACTGGCCATGGCCGATTCAAGGGTCGGCGGCGTGTGCCAGGCCCAGAGCAGTATCAGTTGGAGAGCGGTGGCAAACGGCCAGGTTCGCCAAAGGGGAAAAGGAATGGTGTTGCGGATGGCGTAGACGAGCAGAGGCGCTGCCAGGTTCATGAGCACAAGGTGCTGGACCATATGGACGCTCAACGGACCGAACGCGGTCTCCATCCCTACCCCCAAGGTTCTTTCTTGCCCCTGTTTCGAACGGCCAAATGCGGCAGATGTTCCCCCGAACGCGGGTCAGTCGCCGTTTTCATGGATGAGGAGCCATTTGAGCGTCAGCGTCTCCTCCTCATCGAGGCCCTGCCATTGGCGGCGCGAGCGGCGTGCCGCGGCGATCTCCTCGGGCAAAGTCCCCCGCTGCCAGGAGGAGATGACCTGCGGGTGGACATAGCAGTTGCGGCACACCGTGCGGGTGTTGCCGAGCTGGGCGGCAACCTTGTCGATCACGCTGTTTGCAGTTCGGGCCGTAGCTCGGCCGCTATCGGGTATCGGCGTTTGCGCAAAGAGCACCAGAGCGCGCACGGTTCCGCCCCAGGTGCGGAAGTGCTTGGAGCTGAAATCGGCGCCGGTGACTTCGTGGATATAGCCGTTGATGTCCTGCGACGTTACGGGATGGCGCGCTCCGTTTGCGTCGAGATACTGGAAGAGGTGCTGGCCGGGCAGTTCCTGTACGCTCTTGACGATGCGTGCGATCCGCCGGTCGGCCAGCTTCAACCGCCACTGCTTGCCCGACTTGCCGCGGAAATCGAAGCGAAGGCTGGCGCCTTCCACCTCTACATGCTGATCCCGCAACGTGGTGAGCCCGAAACTCTTGTTTTCGCGCGCATAGGCGGCGTTGCCGACGCGGATCATGGTGTTGTCGAGCAGCCAGACCACGGAGGCGGCGACCCGCGGGAGCGAGAGGTCGCGCCGGCGCAGATCGGCTTCCATTTGTCGGCGCAGTTCCGGCAGGACCTGGGCGAAGGCCACAAGGCTCGAATATTTGACTTCGTCGCGGCAGAGCAACCAGCGTGGATGATAGCGGTACTGCTTGCGACCTCGATCGTCACGCCCCGTCGCCTGGATGTGGCCGTTGGGATCGGGGCAAATCCAGACGTTTTTCCACGCCGGGGGAATGGCGAGGGACGCTATGCGTTCGAGGTTTTCCTTGTCCTTCACCTCGCGCCCGTCGGGACCAAGGTACTGGAATCCCTTGCCGCGGCCGCGACGGATGATACCGGGCGTGTCGTCGCTGACATGGACCAGCGAGGCGCGTTCGGCATCGACGGGCGTGGGGCGCAGGGTTTCGGCGAGCATCAGCGACTTCTGGGGTTCGTGCGTCAACGCATAAAGCCGCTGCTGCAAATGGGTTCCGAGGGGGATGTCAGGAACGCTGACCTGTTGCCGAACGTTGATCGGGCGAGACTTCAAGAGAACGAGACCCGTCATGGCTCCACGTCCGATCTGGAAAGGCCAGCTTCGCCTGTCGCTGGTTTCCATTCCCGTCGAACTCTACAGCGCCTCCAAATCCGGTACGCGCACCTCGTTCCGGCAGATCCACGAGCCCAGTGGCAAGCCCATCCACTATGAGAAAGTGGTCTCGGGCGTCGGGCCGGTGGACAAGGACGAGATCATGAAGGGGTTCGAGTACGAGAAGGGCGATTTCGTGCTGCTGACGGACGAGGAGATCGATGCCGTCAAGCTCGAGACGCGCAAGACGCTGGAGCTGACGCAGTTCGTCGGGGCCTGCGAGATCGACCCGATCTATTACGACAAATCGTATTTCGTGGTGCCCACCGATGAGTTGGCCGAGGACGCGTTTCGCGTCATCCGCGACGCGCTGCGCAAGACCGAGAAGGTCGGGCTCGGGCAGTTGGCGCTGCGGGGCAAGGAGTATATTGCCGCCATCAAGCCTTCGGGCACGGGACTGATGCTGGAGACGCTGCATTACGAGGAAGAGATCCGCAAGGCGGACCCGTTCTTCTCGGAGATATCGGGCAAGAAGGCCGAGCCGGACCTGCTGGAAGTCGCGACGGCGCTCATCGAGAAGAAGACGGCTGAGTTCGACGCCAAGGTGTTCAAGGATCACTACCAGTCGGCGCTGCGTGAACTCATCCAGCGCAAGCTCAAGTCCAAGGGCCGCAAGATCAGCACCAAGGAAGAGGAGGAGCCGGCCGAACGTCCTACCGGCTCCAACGTCGTCGACCTGATGGCGGCGCTCAAGGAAAGCCTCGATAGCGGCGAGGGCAAGAAGAAGCCGGCAGCGAAGAGCAGCTCGTCGCGCTCGAAATCGAAAAGCAGCACAGCGCGCAAGAAGGCGAGTTGAGGATGGCCAAGTCGGAAGCCCTGCTCAAGGAATATCGGGCCAAACGCGACTTCGCTCGCACGCAGGAGCCCAAGGGCGGCAGTCGCAAGCAGGCCAAGGCTGCTGCGCTCTCCTTTGTCGTGCAAAAGCACGATGCGACGCGCCTGCACTATGATTTTCGCGTCGAGCTCGATGGTGTGCTCAAGAGTTGGGCGGTGACGCGCGGGCCTTCGGAAAACCCTGCCGACAAGCGGCTTGCGGTGCGCGTCGAGGACCATCCGGTTGAATATGGCGGGTTCGAGGGCACCATTCCCAAGCACCAATATGGTGGCGGCACCGTGATGCTCTGGGACGAGGGCACGTGGGAGCCGATCGGGGATCCGCATGAGGGGTTGCGCAAGGGCGACCTCAAGATGCGCCTCAACGGTCAGCGCATGAAAGGCGAATGGGTGCTGGTGCATATGAAAGGCCGCGATGACGGCAAGCGGCAGAACTGGCTGCTGATCAAGCACCGTGACGAGTATGCGCGCGACGAGGACAAGTTGACGGAGCGCTTCACCCGCTCGGTTTCTACCGGCCGGGACCTCGATGAGATCGCCAAGGGGTTGAAACCCAAGAAGAAGACGAAGACTCCTGCCAAGGCTGTGTGGCAATCGAATGCGGGAGAGGACGAGGTAAAGTCCGCTTCCGCGAAAACCCGCCGACCCCGTTCAAAGGGGCTGCCGCTGCCGGACTTTCGCGCACCCCAGCTTGCGACGCTTGTCGACGAGGTGCCCGACGGTGACGACTGGCTCTTTGAACTGAAATATGACGGCTATCGCAGCATTGCGGCCGTCTCGGGCAAGGATGTCCGGCTCTATACGCGCAACGGGCTCGACTGGTCCGAGCAGTTCAGCGTGCTTGTCGAACCGTTCAGCCGGCTCATCGGCGGATCGGCGCTGATCGACGGCGAGATCTGTGCGTTCGACGACAAGGGCCGAACGGATTTTTCGACCCTCAAACTGGCGCTCGGCAAGAAGGACCCGCTGGTGTTCTTCGCCTTCGACCTGCTGGAGGTGGACGGTGAGGACCTGCGGCGCAAGCCGCTCACCCAGCGCAAGGAGCGGTTGCGCGAACTGCTGGGCAATATCGATCCGACTTCGCCGATCCAGTATTCCGACCACATTGTCGGCAATGGTCAGCAGGTGTTCGACGGCATCTGCAAGGCGGGGCACGAGGGCGTCATCGCCAAACTCGCCTCCTCGCCCTATCGCAGCGAGCGCACCCGCAACTGGCTCAAGATCAAGTGCATCAAGCGCCAGGAGTTCGTCATCGGCGGATGGACGACTTCGACCAAGAAGAAGACTTTCGCGTCACTGCTGCTCGGCACGTTCGAAAACGGCGAGCTGATCTATCGCGGCAAGGTCGGTACCGGTTTCAATACGCAAAGCGCTGCTGAGCTTCAGGAAAAACTCGACCGGCTGGCTCGCAAGACCAATCCTTACAAGTCGGTTCCCCGGCCCATCGCGCGGGGTGTAAACTGGGTTGAACCGAAGCTCGTGGCGGAGATCGAGTTCACCGAGTTCACGCCGGACGGGCATCTGCGCCATCCGTCCTTCAAGGGACTGCGCGAGGACAAGGCAGCCGGAGAGATCGTCATGGAGAAGGCCGAACCCACCGAGACGGCTGCCGCAAAGTCCAAGCCTGCCGCAAAGTCCAGGCCTGCCGCCAAGCGCTCCAGCAACGCCGAGAGCAAAGTTTCGCTGACGCAGGAGGCCGGCATCGCTGCGGCCAAGGACGTCGGTGTCAAGCTGACCAGTCCCGATCGCGTGGTTTACCCGCAGCAGGGGGTGACCAAGGCGGAGCTCATTGCCTATTACGCCGCTGTTGCAGAGCGCATGCTGCCCCATGTCGCCGACCGCCCGCTTAGTCTCGTGCGCTGTCCGCAAGGCAGGACCAAGCAATGCTTTTTTCAGAAGCACGATACCGGCGGCTTTCCCAAGGAGATGAAGTCGGTCGAGATCGTGGAGAAGGATGGCGAGAAGCAGAACTATTTCTATATCAGCAATCTCGCCGGACTGATCGCGGGCACGCAGATGAACGTGCTCGAATGGCATCTGTGGGGCTCGCGGCGCCGGAGCGTTGAAAAGCCGGAGCGGCTGATCTTCGACATCGACCCCGATGTCTCGCTCGGCTTTGAGGACGTCAAGACGGCAGCATACGATATCCGCGACGTTCTGGCCGAGCTGGGCCTGAAGAGCTATCCGCTCGTTTCTGGCGGCAAGGGCGTGCATGTGATCGTGCCGATAAAGCCGAAGCTTGAATGGCCTGAAGTCAAGGAGTTCTGCCGGACCTTTGCGCAGTTGATGGCGGCGCGCGAGCCGGAGAGATTTACTGCGCAGCTGTCCAAGGCCAAGCGGAAGGGTAAGCTCTTCATCGACTATCTGCGCAATGAACGTGGTGCCACCGCCATCGCGCCATGGTCGACCCGCTCACGCGAAGGGGCGCCGGTTGCAGTACCCGTTTCTTGGGACGACCTGGAGATGGTCGAGGCGGCGAACCAGTTCTCGATCCACGAGGCAGCCGCATGGGCGCAAAAGCCCGACCCGTGGGAGGGCTATTTCGACACCAAACAGACCATCAACAACGCAGTCCGTGCGGCGGCCGGGCAGGAATAATCCCGGTCCAACTCAATCTGGCGGTGTGCGCAAGGTCTGGGATGTGACGCCCTCGTCTTCATCCTTCTTACCCTCACGCGTCTTCTTCTGCATGGCCTTGTTGGCCTTTTCGGCATCAGGAGCGTCGGAGGAGGCGTCATCCTCCTCCATCGGAATGAAGTCAGGGTCTTCGTCATCGACCGCCTTGCCGATCGGACGCTTCTTGTCGGGTTGGTCGCTCATGGGCGTTCCCTTTCGGGCTTGGTTTCGCCCACCATGCGGGCGAGTTGGGAAAAGGTGAGGGAATCGTCACCTGCGGCTGCAAGCAGCAGAACGCGTACGGGAAAGAGCACCGCTTCCTGGTTTGCGGGCGAAATGTCGTCATCCATGCGTGTATCCGTCAGTATGGTGCGCTCGGCGCGGCGCAGGGCCGCCTCCAGTTCCGGGCGCGAGAGCAGCCCCTTGGCAACCAGGGCTTCGTTGACGGCAGAGACGGCAAGCAGCAGACCTTCGAGCTGCAAATTCGCGGTGTTCATCGGGGACCCTCCGGACGCTCTTTCAACTGCAATGCGCGGAGACCGTGCGGGGTTTCAGTTCACACTGATTTCGCCTTTTGAACGCAACCTGACGCCCTTCAGGCGGGTTGAACGAGTGGGCGGAAGGAATCATGGCACCCCATCACGACGACCCGCAGAATCTCGAAGGATTTCAGGAAGCCGTACGCGACACGGCCTATTTCCTATGGGAAGAGGCCGGACGTCCTGAGGGGCGCTCGGACGAATTCTGGTACAAGGCGCTGGAAATCCATTATCGCTCGCGCGCCTATGGCATCTGGATGCGCCAGATGGCGTGCAAGCTGGCTGACGAGGCCGAGGAAAAGGCCGACCACGAGCCGATCGGCGATCTGAGCCACACCGATCTTTCGGAGAAGGAGGCGCTGGAGCTTGCCGAAGAGGTCGAGCGCGAGCGCGACGCCTGATTTCAGGTAGTTTCCCGCTCCCGATGCGCATCATCGGACTCGCGCAGTTCCTCTTTTGTCGGAGCCTGAATCCTGCTCGAGAGCCACTGATATGCGCCAAGGGCTACCAGGGCCAGCATGGATGCGATGAAGAGGGCTGACGGATAGATCGTGTCGGCGACGTTTTCGCGACTGGCCTTGAAGATCATGACGAGCGCCTCGAGACTTGCCGCTATGACGATGATGGTGATGAATTTCGTCAGAGATCGTCGGGACTCCATGGCTGAGCGCAGCTCACGCCGGCGCAGGATTTCCTCCTCGGCAACGAACTTGCCGGTTTCGATCACCGCGAAACCGATGATCACAACGCTGATACTATCGAGCAGGGTCCCGATCTGATCAGGGGCACCAAAGCCAATCACCGCCTGGGAAAGCGCAGTTACGAGCAGGGCGAGCGCCATTAGGATCAGCGCGATGGTGGCGACCAGGAAGTAGGCCTGCGCCAGTAGTCCATAGAGTGTGCGCATATCTCTTCCCCCTCAGATCCTCAAAGGCGCAACGTGCGCTGGCTCAAATCGATCCGGTTGGGCCTGGCTCGCTCAGGCGCTGGTAACGCTTTCGTGCGAAAATTGACCCTGCCGAAGCGAAAGGGCTACGCCCTTCGGCGCGAATAGGAACGATTATGAGACTTGTAGTTATAGAAGGTGGCGCGGCGCCCCGGGGCGAGGATGCCGATGTCGCTCGAGTTGAAGATGTTCTGGCCGAAGCGGCTCGCCGCCGCAGGGCTATCGGATTTGACGACTGGCGCGTTCGCGAGTTCGTCACCGGTATAGCGATGCCAAACCGTATCAAATATCTCGAGCTTCAGATCACCTATGCTGCCGAGGCTCTTTCGCGCATCTCGCCGATACCGACCGATTTTGCCGACGACGTCTACTGGCCGGCTTAGCTGAGCGGTTCTGGCGGTTGGACTGTTTAGAGCCCATTGCCAGTGCGGCGGGCGAATTCTAGCGTGGGGCCATGGCCGACAGTTCCCTCAAGACCTATCGCGGTAAACGCAATTTCGACCGCACGCCCGAGCCCGCCGGTTCGCTGCCTGCCGAAGACGGTAATCGCTTCGTCGTGCACAAGCACTCGGCAACGGCTGACCATTATGACCTGCGGCTCGAATATGGCGGCGTGCTCAAGAGTTGGGCGGTGCCCAAGGGCCCCTCGCTCAACCCTGACGACAAGCGTTTTGCTGTCGAGACCGAGGACCATCCTCTCGACTATATCGACTTCGAGGGGGTGATCCCCGAAGGCGAATATGGCGGTGGGCCCATGATCGTCTGGGACCAGGGCACCTGGGCGCCCATGGACGATGTCGAGAAATCGCTGAAGTCCGGCGCCTTCAAGTTTCGGCTCGTCGGCGAGAAGCTCAAGGGCGGCTGGATGTTGGCGCGACTGAAGAAGAAGCCCGGCGAGACCAAGCAGGGCTGGCTGCTGATCAAGGAGCACGATCTCGCCGTCGATCGCGAGCACGACATTCTCCTCGAGCGGCCAGAGAGCGTGAAATCCGGTCTGCGGATCGAGGAGCTCGTGGCGTCAAAGCCGGAGGCCAAGGCACTCGTTTTGCGCCCCGGCAAGCTCAAAGGTGCGGTGAAGGCGCCGATGCCCGCCGGCCTCGCGCCGCAACTCGCAACGAGCGCTCCGTCGCCGCCCAGGGACAGCGCAAATCGGGAATGGCTGCACGAGATCAAGCTCGACGGCTATCGTACCATGGCTTTCGTCGAGAACGGCAAGGCGCGCCTTGTCACCCGCAGCGGTCTCGATTGGACGAGGCGCTATGGCGACCTGCCGCACGCTTTCGAGCAACTGGGCTGCGAGACGGCTGTAATCGACGGCGAGATCGTGGTGCTGGACGAAAAAGGCATAAGCAGCTTCGCAGCCCTTCAGGATGCGCTGGCCAGCAAGATCAGCAACTCGCTGATCTTCTATGCCTTCGATCTGCTCTATCTCGACGGCTGGGACCTGACCAAGGTGGCGCTGGAGCAGCGCAAGGCCATGCTCTCACAGTTGTTGGCCGGACATCTCACCGGTCGCTCCGCCATACAGTACAGCGACCACATCGCGGGTGATGCGACCGAGCTCCACGAACGCGCCTCCGAAATCGGTCTTGAAGGCATCGTCTCCAAGCGTGCTGACGCGCCCTACGTTTCGGGGCGCACCGATACCTGGCAGAAGATCAAGGCGCTGCACGTCGAGGATTTCCCGATTGCCGGCTACACCCGCTCGCCAGCGGGCGGCCTCGGAGCGCTGGCCGTGGCGGAGTGGGTAGACGGCGAGTTGCACTATCGCGGCAAGGTTGGCACCGGGTTCGATGCCGATGAGCTCTATTCGCTGATGGAACGGCTCGAAGCGCTGGAGGAGGGCGGTGAACCGCTGGAGGGCGGCCCCAAGGAAATCCGCTGGGTGCGCCCGGTGCTGACGGTGCGCCTCCATTATGCCAACCGCACCACGGACGGGCGGCTGCGCCATGCCGTCTACAAGGGCCTGCGCGAAGCCGAACTATCCCGGCCCGCGGTAGCGCCGCGCAAGCGCCTGATCTCGGATGCGGACCTCGCAACCATCTGGGTGACGAACCCGACGCGCCGAATGTTCGGCAAGTCCGGTCCCACCAAGCTCGACATCGCGGTTTACTACGCCTCGGTCGGCGATTTCATGCTGCCGCACCTCTTCAACCGCCCGGTTTCGCTGGTGCGCTGCCCGACGGGCAAACCGCAGGACTGCTTCTTCCAGCGCCACGCCTTCACTGGCATGCCGCCAACGGTCGAGAGCTTCGAGACGACGAACTCCGAGGGCGAAAAGCAAACCTATCTGACGGTCGAGGGCGTGAAGGGCTATCTTGCGCTGGCCCAGTTCGGTGTCGTCGAGTTCCACAGCTGGGGCACGCACCGTCGGCACCTCGACAAGCCTGATCGCATCGTCCTCGATCTCGATCCCGGCGCCGGTATCGCCTGGCGTGAGGTGGTGGAGGCCGCCGTCCACATTCGCAGTGAGCTTGAAACCCTGGGGCTCGTGCCGTTCGTCAAGACGACCGGGGGCAGGGGGGTGCACATCGTGCTGCCGCTCATCCCGGAGCTCGACTGGAAGCAAATCCACAAGGTTTCGGGTAATCTCGCCAAGCGCCTCGCCGATACCGCGCCTCATCTCTTCACCACCGTCATGGGCGAAGCGAACCGCAAGGGGCGGATATTCATCGACTTTCACCGCAATGCACGCAGCGCCACGGCCGCCGCTCCCTATACGCTGCGCACGCGCGTGAACCTGCCGGCCTCAGCGCCGCTACACTGGGACGATCTCGAGTCTATCGACGATCCCTCGGATTTGAATTATTCTTCATTGCCCGGCCTGTTGAGTACTTCTGGCGATCCGTGGGCGCAAATCGACGATTTTGCGCGCGAAATACCAGAAGAGGTGAGGGGGCGAGTTTAGTATTGCGTGGGAGATATCAGCATGGCGCCGAGAGCGAGCTGGAAGGGTTACATCAAACTGAGCCTGGTGAGCTGCCCGGTACGGCTGTATCCGGCAACCAGCACCAGCGAACGCATCAGCTTCAATCAGCTTCACAAGGATACGCACAACCGTATCAACATGAAGCCGGTGGACCCCGAACTCGGCCTTGTCGAGCGCAGCGATCTCGTGCGCGGCTATCAGTATGAGAGCGGTCAGTACGTCATAATCGAGGATAGCGATCTCGAGGCGGTTCGGATCGAATCCAACCACACCATGAACATCGAGGCGTTCGTCGATGAGGACGAGGTGGACGAAGTCTATCTCGATGCGCCCTATTATCTTGCCCCAGACGGGGCCATGGCCGAGGAGACCTTCATCGTCCTGCGCGAAGCGATGCGCCGCGCCGGCAAGCTCGCGATTGCGCGTCTGGTACTCTCGACCCGCGAGCGCATCGTCACTATCGGGGCGCGCGACAAGGGCATGATGGTCTGCACGTTGCGCAATCCCAATGAGGTGCGCAGCACCGCCCAGTATTTCGATACGATCCCGGACGGCAATCCGGACCAGGAAATGCTCGAACTTGCCGAAAAGCTCATTGAGCAGAAGGTGACGAAGTTCGATCCCAAGAACTACGAAGATCGCTACGAGCAGGCGCTGATGGCAATGATCCGCGAGAAGCTCAAGGGTCACAAGCCTGTGGTGGCGGCCGCTCCCGAGCGCGGCAACGTCATCAATCTCATGGATGCGTTGAAGGCGAGCCTCGGCCAGTCGAAGCCGCCGGAGAAGAGCAAGCCCAAGGCACCAGCGGCCAAGAAGCCTGCCAGCAAGGCCGCTGCAGCAAACGGGGAAAAGCCCGCCAAAGCCACGGCGGCAAAGACCACGAAGGCTCCCGCCAGAAAGAAGGCTTGAGGCCGGCATGGATCTGCGCGGCAAGACCATCGGCATCGTGGGGGCGCTGGCGGCGTTCCCGCGACGCATGGCGGCGCGAGGCCTGGAGGCGCATGGGGCACTGCTGCGGCACGGCGCGACCCGCAAAACCAGCCATGTCGTTTTCGGCCGCCGCCTCCTGATCCGGTCGAGCGCCGCGCAGATCGAATCCCGCTTCGATGCTATTGTGGCTGGAGGTCGGATCGCTGTCAGTGAGCAAGGATTCCTGCGCTGGCTGGGACTTGCCGAGACACCCGAGACTGCCTCGATTTCCCTGCTGTCGCTGCGAGAGCAGTCGGGGCTTGCTGGCCGCGATATCCAACTCCTCACGCTTTTTGATGCCTTCGAGCACCATGAGGAGCCTTATTCGTTCCGCGACGTGATCCTGGCGCGCAAATATGCCGGCCTCATCGCGGGCGGCGCCGATTGGTTCGCCATCGCCCGCTCGGTGCACAATGCGCAAACCGTCTCCTCGCTGACGGCTGTTTCCCTGCAACTTGGGCGTAGTGCGGGAATTTTTGCCCGGCGCGGCGAACTCGTTACCGAGCTCGACGGTCAGACGCTGCTTGCCCTGGACGAACCGGAAGAGGACGACACCGACCTGCTCTTTGAATCTGCCGAAGATGCCGAGCAGGCCGGCGCATTTGAAACTGCCGCCACCCTCTACCGGCGTTGCCTCGCCGCCGATCCGCGTGACAGCGTCGCTGCCTTCAACCTCGCCAATTGCCTGCGCAGCGCCGAGAGGACGGGCGAGGCGCAACACGCCTATGCCGTTGCCATAAAGACGGACCCCTCGTTCGTCGAGGCCTGGTTCAATGCCGCCGATCTGCTCAAGCAAAGGGGCGAACTCGTTTCCGCACGCCGCCATCTCGAACGGGCGATCAGCATAGACGCGGACTATGCCGACGCGATCTATAATCTCGCCGTGCTCGAGTACGAAATGGGCGATCTCGATGCCGCGCGGGCACACTGGAAGCGCTATCTGGACTTCGATACCACCTCCGAATGGGCGCGCCTTGCCATGCGCGGCATCCAGTTCATCGACCTCGATCGCAGCCGCCGCAGATCGGGCACCCACGAATGAGCGTAACATTCCTGACCGATGGCGCCGAAACCGCGCAGGCGACTATTCTTCTTGCCCATGGGGCCGGGGCGCCGATGGACTCGGCTTCGATGACTGCCGCCGCCCGCGCGCTTGCGGATGCCGGATTGCGCGTTGCCCGCTTTGAATTCGCCTATATGGCGAGCCGGCGCACCGGAGGTGGGCGCAAGCCTCCACCGCGGGCCGATACCCTGATCGGGGAATATGCAGCGGCGGTGGACGAGCTTGGCGCGAGCCAGCCGCTGATCATCGGCGGCAAATCGATGGGCGGGCGCGTCGCCAGCATGGTGGCCGATCAGCTCTACGCCGATCACAAGATCAGCGGCTTATTGTGCCTGGGTTATCCGTTCCATCCGCCGGGCAGGCCGGAGCAGTTGCGCACCAAGCATCTGGAGGGCCTCAAGACTCCGGCGATCATATGTCAGGGGACCCGTGACCAGTTCGGTACGAAGGAAGAGGTGCCGAGCTATACGCTCTCCGACCAGATCGAGCTGTTCTGGTTCGAGGATGGTGACCATGATCTCAGGCCGCGTAGGGGTGTTTCCGGGTTCACGGCGGCGCAGCATATGCAAACCATGGCCGAGGCGGTGGCGCGCTGGATGCAGCGCTTCGTCGATTTCACCGGCACCAAGCGCGGCCTCGCCACGGCGCTGCATTCGGGCGATCCGGCCTATGCAGCGCTTCCCGCCCGCTTTCACAACCGTCTGGTGCCGGCCCTCGGGTCGCTGCTCGATGCAGCGGTGGCAGCCGGCGAGATGCGGCCGGG
>Ga0180216_1000137_pt1 | contig 90853 bp, 82 predicted proteins | sample eDN3rd37CBELigMG_FD_128879 | JGI IMG/M metagenome (GOLD analysis project Ga0180216, IMG submission 128879) | Enriched Miracle-Growth compost microbial communities from Emeryville, California, USA - eDNA 3rd pass 37_C BE-Lig MG (version 2)... ... | reverse complement strand
GGCCGGCGAGTGGTTCCGGCGGGTGCGTCGCGTCATGATGCTGCTCCTGGGATGGCGATATCATCGCCTCAGTGAGCAGGTATCCACCTATCGTGCTGTTCAAATTTCCGGGGCCAGCTCTGACGACATCCGCAAGCACGGCCACGTGCTCACGCCCGGGCGCTATGTGGGCGCGGCGGCGCAGGAAGACGACGGCGAACCGTTCGAGGAAAGGATGCTGCGACTCTCGGCATTGTGGCGTGAGCATCGGGCAGAAGCGGCACGGCTGGATGCGGCGATCGAGGCCAACCTGAAGGAGCTTGGGTATGGCGGGTGAGTGGGTCGTTACGGATTTCGCTGATGCGATCGACTTTCAAGAGGGGCCTGGCATCCTCGCCAAAGACTTCCACGATCACGGCGTCCCGCTTATTCGTCTTTCTGGGTTGGATCGGGGCACCTCCTTGCTCTCGGGATGCAATTACTTGGATCCAGAACTAGTAGAAAAGAAGTGGACTCACTTCAGATTACAAAAGGGAGACATACTCCTAAGTACTTCCGCTTCACTCGGCCGGATTGCGGTTGTTGATGACGAAGGAGTGGGAGCGATTGCATACACCGGAATCATCCGCATGCGTCCTCGCGATGACAGATTAATAGCGCCGTTCATTCGCTACTTGCTCGAAGGTCCGAACTTTCAGGAGCAGGTTGAAGCGTTTGGTGCTGGGAGTGTTATTCGACACTTTGGGCCGATGCATCTTCGGCAGATGACTGTTCTGATTCCGCCGCTAGACGAACAACGCGCCATCGCGCACATCCTCGGCACGCTGGACGACAAGATCGAGCTCAACCGCAAGCAGAACGAAACGCTGGAAGCCATGGCCCGCGCCCTGTTCAAGGCCTGGTTCGTGGACTTCGAACCCGTGCGCGCCAAAATGGAAGGCCGCTGGCAGCGCGGCCAATCCCTTCTTGGCCTGCCCGCCCACCTCTACGACCTCTTCCCCGACCGCCTCGATGATGAGGGCAAACCGGAGGGGTGGGAGATGCGTTCAGTAGGCGATTGCTTCCGCCTGACGATGGGCCAATCTCCGCCGGGTGACACTTACAACGACACCGGCGATGGCTTGCCGTTCTTTCAGGGTCGAACAGACTTTGGGTTTCGCTATCCAGAGAATCGCAAGTACTGCTCAGCACCGACAAGGATCGCCGATGCCGAGGATACTTTGGTGAGCGTTCGTGCGCCTGTCGGTGACATCAACCTTGCCTGGGAAAAGTGCTGCGTTGGACGTGGAGTCGCGGCGGTGCGTCACTTATCCGGCGCGAGATCTTTCACCTATCACGCTGTTTGGTCGATCCAAGAAGAGCTGCGACAGTACGAGCACACTGGGACCGTGTTCGGTGCAATCAACAAGAAGCAGTTCGAGGCGATTGGTATCATCGAGCCGAACCCAGACCTGATCGAGAGTTTCGAGAAAATGGCCTCTCCCATGGATGACGAGGTTAGGAACAACATCGAAGAATCCCGCACCCTCGCCGATCTCCGCGACACCCTGCTACCCAAACTAATCTCCGGAGAACTGCGCATCGCCGATGCCGAAGACTTCCTCAAGGGGCGTGGCTCATGACCGAGACCGTTCACATCTATTGCGACGAGTCTTGCCATCTGGAAAACGATGGCATGAAGGCGATGGTGCTGGGGGCCTTGTGGTGCCCGGCGGAGCGGCAAAAGTCCTTGTCACGAAAGGTCAAGGCGCTGAAAGCTCAGTACGGTTTGCCGCCCGGATTCGAGATCAAGTGGGTCAAGGTTTCGCCGGGCAAGCTGCCGTTCTATCAGGCGTTATTGGACTTGTTTTTCGACGAACCTCTGCTGCGTTTTCGTGGCCTGGTGGTGCCGGACAAGCAGTTGCTGGATCACGGGCGCTTTGCTCAAAGCCACGATGATTTTTATTACAAGCAGTGGTACACGCTGCTCAACCGGTTGATCGATCCGGAAAAGCACTATCGGATTTTTCTGGACATCAAGGACACGCAGGGACGTCGCAAGGTGGCCAAGCTGCACGATGTGCTGTGCAATGCCAATTACGACTTTGATCGCAGCATCATCGAGTCGATCGAACAGGTGCAGTCCCATGACGTGCCGCTGCTACAACTGGCAGATTTATTGATCGGGTCGCTGTCGTACGTGCATCGGGGTCTGCATGGCAGCCCGGCCAAGCAGGCACTGGTGGCGCATATCCGGCATCGCAGTGGGCTGAGTCTGGAGCAAAGTTCCCTGTGGCGGGCGGAAAAATTCAACCTGCTCGTCTGGAGGGCGCGGTCTTGACGTTGCCCCCTCCCTTGATCCCCTTGAGCGACTTTGCCGGCTGGCAGGCGTATGAGGACGCGATCTACGCTATCTACCTGGAGACCGTGGCACACGCTGGCCTGACGTTCTGCGGCAGCCCGGTCAAGGTGCGGTACAGGCCCGAGACCAAGCGCAAGGGGTATGGTTTCTGGCACCTGGTTTCCGAGGCCCCGGATCAGCGCAACCGCAATGAGGACGACCGAATACCTGACCTGCGCCGTTGCGAAAGGGTGCACTGGGTGGCGTGGTGCATCCGGGAAGCCAACGCTGGCTCACCCGACTTCTCATGGTGGGAGAATGAACGCGGGCGGGAGACCCACGTCGTCATCTGGGCGGAGCAGCACGACTTCGCCGTGGTGCTTGCCAAGCGCCAGACTGCGCATGGGCCGAGGTTCTATCTGCTGAAGACGGCTTACTGCCTGCGGGCGCACACGATCAGGAAGTTCAGAAAGGAGCGGGATGCATGGCGCGCAGCCCAGAAAGACTGAAGCCCCGGCACATTGCTGTGCAAGGGCTTCGGATACTCCTTCTACACGTGGTAGATGAGCTAGCACAGAAGCATAACGCTGTCTGGGGGGCTGGTCAATTGGGAGGGAATTGTGAGGTTCCTATCTGAAGCTGCGTTGGAGCAAGCACTCCTAGACCAGCTGCTTGGGCTGGGATACAGCATTGAGCGCGAGGATGACATCGGCCCCGACGGCCACCGGTCGGAGCGCGAGAGCCACGATGAGGTGGTGCTGCACAGGCGGTTCGAGGACGCCGTTGCCCGCCTGAACCCCGGGGTGCCGTCGGAAGCGCGGCAGGACGCGATCCGCAAGCTCACGCAGTCCGAACTGCCCGCCCTGCTCGAAGAGAACCGCCGTCTCCACAGGCTGCTGACGGAGGGCGTGGACGTCGAGTACTCCGCGGATGACGGCACGCTGACCGCCGGCAAGGTGGCGCTGATCGACTTCGAGCGCCCGGAGGACAACGACTGGCTGGCGGTGCGCCAGTTCACGGTGATCAACGGCCAGAACAACCGCCGGCCCGATGTGGTGGTGTTCGTCAACGGCCTGCCGCTGGCCGTGATCGAGCTCAAGGCGCCGGGCAGCGAGAACGCCACGCTGGCGGGCGCCTTCAATCAGTTGCAGACCTACAAGCAGCAGATCCCCCAGCTGTTCCACACCAACGCGCTGCTGGTCACTTCGGATGGCATCTCCGCCCGGGTGGGGTCGCTGTCGGCCGACCTGGAGCGCTTCATGCCGTGGCGCACCACGGACGGCACGGAGGTCGCGCCCAAGGGCGCGCCGGAACTGACGACCCTGATCGAGGGCGTGTTCGAGCATCGCCGGCTGCTCGATCTGGTGCGGGACTTTACGGCCTTTTGCGAAACCGGCTCCGGGCTGGTCAAGATCATTGCGGGTTATCACCAGTTTCATGCGGTGAAGCATGCCGTGGTTTCCACGCTTCGCGCAGCGATGCCAGCGCAGGAAGCGGGAGAGGATCCTGAAGCCTATGGCTTGCCGAGCGTAAGGACACAAACCCCAGGTGACGGGCGCGCGGGGGTCATCTGGCACACGCAGGGCTCCGGCAAGAGCCTGCTGATGGCCTTCTACGCGGGGCTGCTGGTCAAGCACCCGGCAATGGAGAACCCGACCCTGGTGGTGCTGACCGACCGCAACGACCTGGACGACCAGCTCTTCGCCACCTTCTCCATGTGCCGCGACCTGATCCGGCAGACGCCGGTGCAGGCGGAAAGCCGCGAGCACCTGCAGGCGCTGCTCAACCGCGCGTCGGGCGGCGTGATCTTCACGACCCTGCAGAAGTTCGGCGAGGTCACGGAGCCGCTGACTACCCGCCGCAACGTAGTGGTCATCGCCGACGAGGCACACCGCAGCCAGTACGGCTTCAAGGCCAGGGTGGACGCGAAGACCGGCGAAGTCTCCTACGGCTTTGCCAAGTACATGCGTGATGCCCTGCCGAACGCCTCCTTCATCGGCTTCACCGGCACGCCCATCGAGGCCGATGACGTCAACACCCCGGCGGTGTTCGGCAACTACATCGACATCTACGACATCAGCCGGGCCGTGGAGGACGGCGCCACGGTGCCGATCTACTACGAGTCCCGCCTGGCGCGCATCGAGCTGGACGAGGACGAGAAACCCAGGATCGACGCCGAGGTGGAGGAAATCCTGGAGGGCGAAGAAGAGACCGCCCGCGAGCGTGCCAAGCAGAAGTGGGCCACCATCGAGGCGCTGGTGGGCGCGGAGAAACGCCTGCGGCAGGTGGCCGCCGATATCGTGCAGCACTTGGAAAGCCGCGTGGCCGCGCTGGACGGCAAGGCCATGGTGGTGTGCATGAGCCGGCGCATCTGCGTGGCTCTCTACGACGAGATCGTCAAACTGCGCCCGGACTGGCACAGCCCGGACGACAACGCCGGCGTGGTCAAGATCGTGATGACGGGGGCGGCGAGTGACCCGCCCGAATGGCAGCCGCACATCGGCAACAAGGCCCGGCGCGACCTGCTGGCCAAGCGCGCACGCGACGCGAACGATTCGCTGAAGCTGGTGATCGTGCGCGACATGTGGCTGACCGGCTTCGACGCGCCCTGCATGCACACCATGTACGTGGACAAGCCGATGCGCGGCCACGGGCTGATGCAGGCCATCGCGCGCGTCAACCGCGTGTTCCGCGACAAGCCCGCTGGCCTGGTGGTGGACTACATCGGCATTGCGCAGAACCTGAAGTCGGCGCTGGCGCAGTATTCGCCGAAGGACCGCGAGAACACCGGCATCGACGAGGCCGAGGCCATCGCGGTGATGCTCGAGAAGTACGAGGTCGTGCGCGGCATGTTCCACGGCTTCGACTACCGCAGCGGCCTGGACGGCTCACCCCAGGAGCGACTGGCCACGATGGCCGGCGCCATCGAGTGGGTGCTGGACATGCAGCAGCGGCTGGCGGCGCAGGAGTCCACCCCCGAGGGCAAGAAGCAGGCCCATCGTCGCTATCAGGACGCGGTGCTGGCCCTGTCCAAGGCCTTCGCCCTGGCCGCCGCCTCGGACGAGGCGCGTCAGATCCGCGAGGAGGTCGGCTTCTTCCAGGCCGTCCGTGCCGCGTTGGTCAAGAGCGGCACTGGCCCGGGCCTGGCCCGGCAGGAGCGCGATCTGGCCATTCGGCAGATCGTCAGCCGGGCCGTGGTCTCGACCGAGATCGTGGAAATCCTGCAGGCCGCCGGGCTCAGGAGCCCCGACATTTCCATCCTCTCGGACGAGTTCCTGGCCGAGGTGCAGCAGATGGAAAGGAAGAACCTGGCGCTGGAGGCTCTCCGCAAGCTCATCAACGACGGCATCCGCTCGCGCAGCAAGGCCAACGTGGTGCAGACCCGGGCGTTCTCGGAGCGGCTGGAGGACGCGGTGGCCCGTTACCACGCCAATGCCATCACCACCGCCGAGGTGCTGCAGGAGCTGATCGAACTGGCCAAGGACATCCGCGCGGCCCGCCAGCGCGGCGAAGAGTCCGGCCTGTCGGACGAGGAAATCGCCTTCTACGACGCCCTGGCCGAGAACGAAAGCGCCGTGCAGGTGATGGGCGACGACAGGCTCAAGGTGATCGCTCACGAGCTGCTGATGAGCCTGCGCGAGAACGTGACGGTGGACTGGGCGCACCGGGAGTCCGCCCGCGCCCGGATGCGGGTGTTGGTCAAGCGCATCCTGCGCAAGTACGGCTACCCGCCCGACCTCCAGGACGCGGCCGTGCAGACGGTGCTGCGGCAGGCCGAGGCGTTGTCGGCAGCATGGGCTATGTCGCATGAAGGCATAACGACGTGAACGGCGGTCGGAGGGCGAGTGCGCCGCGGTACAACTGATCGTGCGGGCCGCAAGCGTCATCCTGTAGCATGATTCTCGACGTGCTTCTGCTGCCCTTGGGAGGGCGTGGCTCCCCCATTCATTCCGCTGGAACCGAAGCCGCTTCCGTTGCCGGGCGCGACTCGGAGCGCGTGCGTGAATTCATCGATGCCTGCAGGAACGTGGGCGCAGTGCCGATCCATCCACTCCCGTCCACGCACCCTGCTTTCGCGCGAACCGCTGCGTAGCGGTGCCGGCATGGCAGCCACTTTGGGCAGGAGTTCCTTCTGCCGCGTCCTCGTGGATGCGTTGCCGCGGTGGCGCGCCGGCGGACGACCCGATCGAAGACGACGACCTGCACTTTTACCAGCGGTGCGCATCGTGGGGACAGAGGACAGCGCCGCCTGCGCGCAACCCAGCCGCAGGTAAGGCCGAGCCGAGCCACTATTCCGGCGCGTCCAGCAGCGCCGACAGGGATTCGGATGCACGCTGGAAGCGTTCGGCGAGGAAGTCGACCAGCGCGCGTACGCGCACCGGCACGAAGCGGCCGCTCGGCAGGATCGCGTTGAGCGGATAGCGTTCGAGCGACCAGTCCGGCAGCAGCCGCACCAGCTGCCCATCCGCCATCGCCTGCTGCTGTTCCAGTGGCGTCTTGAGCAGGATGCCGGCGCCGGCGAGCGCCCATTGCCGGGCGAGCGCGGCGTCGTCCACGCTGCGGTCGCCGCCGACGTGCACCTCGATCGATTGGCCGTCACGCGTGAAGCGCCACGTGCGGTGCGGCCTTCCGCCGCGATCGTAGGCGAGGCAGTTGTGGCGCACGAGGTCCATCGGCGTACGTGGTGCGGGATGCCGCGCGAGGTACGCGGGTGCGGCGACGACGACCGGCGCCGTGTCCATCAGGCGTCGCGCGACCAGGCGCGAGTCGACGAGATGGCCGTAGCGGAGCGCGAGATCGACCTCGTCGCGCACGACGTCGCGCGGACGGTCGCCGACCGACAGCGCGAGTTGCACGCCCGGATGCACCTGCATGAACTCGTCGAGCCACGGCAGCAGGACCGCCCGCGCGAGATCGGACGGCGCGGCGAGGCGGATCAGGCCGACCAGCGCCGCGCGATCGACCGTCGCCTGCGCCTCGCCTTCGGCGACCAGGTCGAACGCGCGGCTCGCGTAGTCGAGCAGGGTCTGGCCCTGCGGCGTCAGCCGCATCGCGCGTGTCGAGCGCTCGAACAGGCGCACGCCGAGCTGCGCTTCCAACCGTTTCAGCGTCGCGCTCGCTGCCGCCGGCGTGATGCCGAGGGCACGCGCGGCCCCGGTCAGGCTGCCGGTGCGGGCGGTCTGCACGAGGACCCTGAGGTCGCCGATATTTTCAATCAGCATTTGAAGATGAATTCAAGGAATTTGGCTTATCAATTCTAGATTGATTTCCTATCGTGCCGTCCGCCGCTCCCGGACCCGAAGAGGACGCACCGCCATGAAAGCCGTCGGCTACCGCCAGAACCTCCCGATTACCGACACCCGCGCGCTCGAGCAGGTCGAACTGCCGACCCCGGACACGCGGCCGCGCGACCTGCTGGTCCGGGTCGGCGCCATTTCCGTGAACCCCGTCGACACCAAGATCCGCCAGGCGCGCAAGCCGGCGGACGGCCAGGTCGAAGTCCTCGGCTGGGATGCCGTCGGCGTCGTCGAAGCGACCGGCAGGGACGCCACGCTGTTCGCCATCGGCGACCGCGTCTACTACGCCGGCGCGATCGACCGGCCCGGCGCGAACAGCGAACTGCACGCGGTCGACGAACGCATCGTCGCGCACGCGCCGCGCTCGCTCGACGACGCCGCGGCCGCGGCCTTGCCACTGACCGCGATCACCGCGTACGAACTGCTGTTCGACCGCCTGCGCATTCCGAAGGACGGTGCGGCCGGGCAGACCCTGCTCATCGTCGGCGGCGCCGGTGGCGTCGGCTCGATCCTGATCCAGCTCGCGCGCCAGCTCACGCGGCTGCGCATCGTCGCGACCGCATCGCGCCCGGAGACGCGCCAGTGGTGCCTCGAGCTCGGGGCGCATGCGGTGATCGACCATCGCCAGCCGCTGTCGCTCGCGCTGAAGGCGGCGGGCATCGACGCGGTCGACCTCGTCGCGGCGCTGACGCGCACCGGCGAGCACTACGAGCAGATCATCGAAAGCCTCAAGCCGCAGGGCGCGCTCGCCGTGATCGACGACGACCCGCTCGATGTCATGAAGCTGAAGCCGAAGTCGATCTCGCTGCACTGGGAACTGATGTTCACGCGCTCGCTGTTCCAGACCCCGGACATGGACGAGCAGGGCCGTCTGCTGGCCGAGGTCGCCGGCCTCGTCGACGCCGGTCGCATCCGCAGCACCGTGAACCACCGGCTCGGGACGATCAACGCCGGCAACCTGCGCCGCGCCCACGCGCTGATCGAGAGCGGCCAGGCGCAGGGCAAGGTCGTGCTGGCCGGCTTCTGAGCGGAGACGAGTGCCATGAACCTGCATCAGGAAACCGTCTTCGCCGCCGGCATGGCGCTGGCGATGCTGCTGAGCGCGACGGCGCCGGTCGTCGCAGCGCCCGCGGCGCCGGACACGCCTTCGGCACCACGCGCGGCGACGGCGTCGTGGCCGGTCGCGGTCCGCCGCAACATGCACATGCCCTGGAATGCCGTCGTCGTCGACGCGCGCGGTCGCTACATCGTCGGCTCGCCGCGCTGGACGGCGAACGGCGACACGCGCCCGGCCGTGGCCATCGCGGAAGAGGACGGCACGCTCGTCCCGTACCCCGATGCGCGATGGAATGCGTGGGAGCCCGGCAGGGAAGCGGCGGATGCACTGGTCAGCGTCAACGCGATCCATCGCGACGCGCGCGGCGACCTGTGGATCGTCGACAGCGGCGCACCGGATTTCGGCGGCGCGCCGGTAGCGCGCGGCCCGAAGGTCGTCCACGTCGATCCGCGCACCGACACGGTCGTCCGCAACTACGTCATTCCGGCGGCGGCGATCCGCGCGCACAGCTACGTCGACGACATCCGCATCCGCGGCCGGCGGGCGTACCTCACCGACGCGGGCGAAGGCGCGCTCCTCGTGCTGGACCTCGAGCGCGGCCAGGTGCGGCGGCGCTTCGACGGCCAGCCGTTCGTGCGTGCACGCGCGACGGATACGATCGCCGTCGACGGCAAGCTGCTGCGCGGCGCCGACGGTCGTCCGCTCACGGTCCATGCGGACCCGCTCGAGCTGAGCCCCGACGGCACGCTGCTGTACTTCGGCCCGCTGTCGGGCCCGCTCTCGCAGATCGAAACGCGCCTCCTCGACGACGACAGCCTCGACGACGACGCGCTCGCGCGCCACGTACGCCCGTGGTTCGACATCCCGCCGGTCGGCGGCACGGCGATGGCCGGCGACGGCACGCTGTACTACACGCCGCTCGCGGACAACATGCTGATGCGTCGCGACCGCGACGGCACGACCGCGCTGGTCGTGCGCGACGCGCGCCTGCGCTGGGCCGACGCACCGTTCCTGGACGGCCGCGGCCACATCTACCTGCCGGTCGCGCAGATCGACGGCGCCGCGCCGTTCAACGCCGGCACGTCGACGATGCAGCCGCCGTTCGAGGTGCTGCGCATCGAGCTGCCGGCCGCGGCCGCCGGCGCCGCTTCGCCCTGAGCACGCCCCCCCCCGGCGCAGGGACGCGCCGGTTGTGGGGACGAAGCGCCGCGGTGCGTGGCCGGACCCTCGGTGGATGCGCTCCACGCGGCGAACGTGCAGTCGCGCGCGGGCTCGGCGACAATCCGCTGTCGTCGCACGCCGAGGCTGCCCGCGCATGCAGCGCCAGACCCTGCTCGTTTCCGTCGCCGTGTTCGCGCTGCTCGCGAGCGCGATCTGGTTCTTCGCCGCTCCCGAGCCGGTGCCGCACGCGGGCGTGACCGCCGCAGCGTCGGCGGCGAACGCCGCGCCGCAACCCGCGCCGACCACCACCGGGACGGGACTGCCGGCGACGCCGGCCAGCGCGGTCGTTTCGGCGCCGGGTGCCGCCGTCGACGCCGCGCCGCCGACCGCGCCGCACCCGATCCGCAGCGCCTCGCTGCCCGATGGCCCGATCCCAGCCGAAACGCCCGCCGTGCCGCTGGACGATGCGGCCGCAGGCGACCCGGCCGTGCCCGCCGCGGCGACGGACGGCGAGGCCGACGCTGCGACGGCGGCGACTCCCAGCACGGGCGAATCCGCGCCCCCCGAGCCCGGTGACGCATCCAACACCGCGGGCGATGGCGCGTCGCCCGCGACGGAGCCGGCCGCCGCGAGCGCGACCGGGGAAGCGGCCGCGACCGACGCCGCAGCGCCGCAGGACGCCGATGCCCCGGCTGCGGAGCCGGTCGAAGTCGTCACGCACGAGGAGCGCGCCGCCGAACTGTTCGCCGAGCGGATCGCCGCGCTCGAAGCGCAGGACGAGGCGAGCGGAGCCGACGCGCGCGCCGCGGCGGCGCAACGCGCCTACGAGGAGCGCGACGAAGGGGGCGACGGCGCGCGCACGGCGCAGTCGGCGGTGCGCGCCGCGTTTTCCGACTGGCTCGCCGGCCAGCACTTCGAGGCGGGCCCGCCCTCGCTGATCGCGGTCGACTGCCGCAGCGGCGCCTGCCGCGTGCTGATCGCGCAGGGCGGCGTGGATCCGGACGATGCGGCCCAGCTCGAACGCGAGTCGCCGATCAACGCGTTCCGCCACGCGCTGGCCGACTTCGCGCAGGGCGCGGTCTGGCGCGATGCGCACTACGAGCTGCTCGACAGCCAGATGTCGTCGGCCGGCGGTTCGAACGACCGACCGAACGACATCGCCCTCTGGACGATCTACCTGCGCGTGCCCGCGGCGGACGTGCCCGCCTGACGCCGCGGTGGCGGACCGTCGCCGCGATCCGGCGGCGAGCGGGCGACAGCGGCGGCGCCACTGTCGCCTCGCGCGCGGCTACTGCCGGGTGTATTCGATCTGCATCGTCTTGACCTCCTTGCCGCCGCGCTCCTCGTACCAGTCGAACGCGTGGTGGCTAGCATCGACGATGCGCACGACCGCGCGCACCGGGATCTTCGTCTTCGGCGCCATCGGGTCGTCCATCGAACCGCGGTAGGTGTATTGGTTGCTCGCCTTGTCGTAGCTGCCGTAGGCGAGGAAGAAGCCGGTCGACATGCTGTCGTACCAGGTCGCGAAGTACTGGCCGGACAGGTTGTCGAAGCCGGTGACGCCGCGTCCGCTGAACGGCTGGCCCATCATCTGTCCTTCGGCACGCGTCTCGAAGTAACGTCCGCCGAACACGGCCTCGCAATGCGAGGTGCCTTCGCTGACCTCCGGCGGCTGCTTCGGGTCCATCCAGACCGAGGTCTTCGTCTTCCAGTCGCCGGCGAAGTATTCGAGCTGGCGATGTTCGGCGCGCACGGCGCCCATGCGCTCGAACGCGGCAGCCATGTCCTGTTGTTCCTTGCTCATCGCGGCGGGCGACTTGTCGTCCGCGACGGCACCGGTCGCGACCAGCGCAAGCACGAGCACGTACGCTTTCATCGTCATCCCCAGGGTTTCGCCGGCATCCGGCGGCGCGATCCTGCGCCCGTCCGGGCGGCGGGTAAAGCGGCGCTGCGCCGAGGGCGCAGGCCTGCCACGCGGGAAACGGGATGCGCGGCTTCCGGAGCGGGGGGGCGCCAGCCGCGGCGCGGGGCGCAAATTCCGGCGCGGGCCGCGCGTCGTCGCGCGGCCCACGCCGGCCCTCCCCTCAGCCGCGACCGCCGCGCGAGCGGAACTCGGCGAGCCGGTTGTCGACGCTGTCGAGCAGCGGCTCGATCGCCTCGCGCGCCTTCTCGGCCGCATTGAGGCTGGTGAAGTTCACCTGGTCGCCGCTGCCGGACCAGAGCACGCTGCCGTCGCTGACGCGGTACGCCTTCACGCCGAACTGCACCGTGTACAGCGTGGAACTCTGGCCGTAGTAGTTCATCTGCTGCGAGCCGACCGGGCGCGCATGGACGACCACGACTGCGTCGGCCTTGCCGGCCCACGAGCGCGCGCTCGTGTTGTGGCCCTCGACCACGCGGAAACCCCGCTGCTGCAGCTGGCGCACCAGTGCGTCACCGGCCGGCGAGGAGATCACGTCGTCACCCGACGCGACCACCGCGATGGTCGGCACGCGCGGCTTCGGCGGCGCGGCCGGCTTGTCCACCGGCGCGACGCTGGCGACGCGCACCGCCGGGGCATCCGCCGCCTCGGCGGCCGCCTTCGCCGCCGGCAGCTCCTTCAGCGCCTCCATGCCGGCCATCGACGCGCGCGCCGCGGGGGCGTCCGCGTCGCCGCCGCTGGAGGCGACCGCATCCTCGGTGCCGGACGTCGCCGCGACGTCCGTCGGCGCCGCGGTCGCGGCCGGCACGTCCGTGGCCGGCGTCGTCGACACGACCTGCTCGGCCGGCGTCGACGGCGGTGCGACCGACGGCGTCACCGCGGTGGCGGTATTCGCCGGCGGGTTCGACGGCGCCACCGCGGTCGCGGCCGTGGTCTGCGCCGGCGTGCCGAACAGGCCGCCGAGATGGTCGCGCATTGCCCAGCTGCCGGCGGCGACGCCGACCAGCAGGATCGCGGCGATCGCCCACGGCAGCGCCGAGCTGCGGCGCTGGCCGCCGACCGCGGTCGGGCGGTCGAGCACGGCCTGGTGTGCGGCGGCGCCGGACACCGGCGGGGGCAGCGGCTGGCCACTCGGCGTAATGCGGGTATTCGCCTGCGCGACGTTGCGCATCGGCGTCTGCGGCGTCTGCGGCAGCGAAACCTGGCCCGACACCGGCGTCTTCTGGCCGATCATCGTCGCCGCCGCCGCCGACAGCTTCGTCTGCACCGTGATCGGTCCGCCCTTCGCGACCAGCGGATGCCGGTTGAGGTCGGCGACGAGGTCGTGGCAGTTCTGGTACCGCTCGGCCGGTTCCTTCGCGATCATGCGCGCGAGGATGCCGGCGATCTCCGGGTCGGCGTCGCGGTTGATCTCGCGCACGTCCGGGATCTGCGCCTTGACCACCTCGAGCATCAGGCCGAGCGGCGACTCGTCGTTGAACGGCATCTTGCCGGTCAGCATCTCGAACAGCACGATGCCGAGCGAGAAGATGTCCGAGCGCTGGTCGACCGGCTTGCCGAGGCAGACCTCCGGCGACAGGTAGCCGGGCGTGCCGACGAACTCGCCGGTCGAGGTCAGCTTCTTCGACAGGTCCTGGTTCGACAACGCGATGCCGAAGTCGGCGATCTTGACCGAGCCGCGGCTCGTGATCATCAGGTTGCCGGGCTTGATGTCGCGATGGATCACGCCGCGGTCGTGCGCGGTCGCCAGGCCCATCGCGGTCTGCTGGATCACCTTCGCGGCCTGCTCGACCGTCAGGCGATGGTCGCGCTTGAGCATCGAGCCGAGCGATTCGCCCTCGACGAACTCCATCACGAAGTAGGTCTGGCCCTCGTCCTCGCCGATGAAGTAGATCTGGATGATGTGCGGGTCGTTCAGAGCCGCCATGCTGCGCGCTTCGCGCAGGAAGCGTTCCTTGACCGCTTCGTCGTGCGCGAGCGAATCCGCCAGCACCTTGATCGCGACGTAGCGGTTCAGCGAGGCTTCGTAGCCCTTGTAGACCACGCCCATGCCGCCGCGGCCCAGTTCGGCGACGATGTCGTAATGGCCAAGACGCGTTCTCATGACAGCTCCCTCCGGGGCGGATGCCCACAGGTGACAGGCATCGTACACCCGGCTTTCGAGCCCCTGCGTGGAACCCCTTCGCGCCGCAACCCGTGCGCGCCGCACGGGCGAACCGTGACGCAGTCGTGCTTCCGGGCCGATGGCGGGGCCCCCTCGGCCCGGCCTGCACTCGCCGGCCACCCCGGTGACGGCCCCGTGATGCGCTCGCCCGCCCGCCCGACGCGTCCCGCAGCCCTGTCGCCGCGCGCCCGCCGTGTGGCCGGCCTGGCGTGGCCGTCCGCGGCATTGCGGCCGGCGAACGCAGCGCGCCCGCGTGGCGCACCCGGGAGCCGCGGCGCATGAGCACGCGGGCGCGACCGCGCGGGATCGCCTGGGCGCTCGTCGCGCTGTGGCTGGCGGCCACGCTGCGCGTGCTGCTCCTGTGGTCGCACGACCCGCTGCATGCGTACGCCAACAGCTACGACCAGACGCGCTACACGAGCTGCTTCGGCTTCCATCCCGATCGCCCGCCGACCATCCCGCCGCAGGCGAACAGTCCGCAGGCGCCGTACTCCGACTATCGCTTCCAGCCCATCGACACGCCGCTGTGCTACTGGTCGAGCGAGCTCGCATTCACCGGCGCGACCGCGGCGATCTGGAAACTGGCCGAGCTCGCCGGCGGCGACGCCGTGCACGACGTGCGCTGGGTCGGTGCGCTGCGCTGGCTCGCGCTGCTGGCGTTGTCGGTCGTGCTGTCGCGCGCGTGGCTGCAACGCGGCGACGCGCGTGCGGCGCTCGCGAACGCGGCGCTGCTGCCGCTCGTGTTCGCCGACCCCGGCAACACCCTCTACCTCGACACGTTCTATGCGGAGTGGACGGCGCTGCTCGCGGCCTACGCGACGATCGCGCTCGCACTTCTGTGGCGCGACGCGCCGCGCAGCCGGCGGCGCTTCCTGTGGCTCGCGCTCGCGGCATTCGCGCTCGCCACGAGCAAGATTCAGCACCTGGTGCTGCCGCTCGGCCTCGCCCTCACGGTCTACCTGCTCGACCGCAAGCGCCTCGGCCACGCGAGCTGGCGCGCGGTCGCGCTCGCGTTCGGCGCATTCGGCGGCTTCTGGCTGCAGGTCGTGCAGCTGCACCGCGAGGGTCCGCTGATCGACGCGATCGACCAGTACAACCGCGCCGACGTACTGTTCACCGGCATGCTGCCGTTCGCCGACGACCGCCTCGCGCTGCTCGAGCAGCTGCAGGTCGACCCCGCGTGCGAGAAGTACACCGGCCTGCACGCATGGGAACTGCCGGACCTGCCCGAGCGCGTCTGCCCCGGCCTGGCCGGATTCCATCGCGGTGCGCAACTGCACACCCTGCTGGCGCATCCGCGCATCGCCGTGCGCCTGGTCGGCGCGGGCGTGCTCGCTCTCGACCCGTGGGTCGCGAAGAACCTCGGCCAGGTCGAAGGTGGGCAGTTCGAAACGATTCCGTCGCTGGCGAGCGTCGGCAGACCGCTGCATCAGTGGCCTTGGCTGCAGCTCGTCGTGCTCGGGCTGCCGTTCGCTGCGCTCGCGCGGTTGTCATGGCGGCCGGGCTGGCGCATGGGTGCGCGCGCGCTCGACCTCGCCGCGCTGCTCGCGGTCACGATGGCCGGCACGCTGCTGGTCACGATCCTCGGCGACGGGCTCGCCGACACCGGCAAGCAGGGCCATCTCGTCGTCAATGCCGCACTCGCCTGGCTGTGCGTGGCGGCGACCTGCGCCATCGCGCGAGCGTTGCGCTGACTACGCGCGCCGCCGCCCCATGGCGGACCATCACGCGGGCCGCGGGCACGAAAAAAGGGGCGCCTCGTCGAAACGAGACGCCCCCGCCGACACGCCGGCTTCACGCGTCGCGTTCGACGTCGTTGCCGCCACGCTGGCCCGGGTCGCGCTGGCCGTTGTTGCGCTCCTCGTTGCCGTACGGGTTGTTCGAACCACCCTCGCGGCCCTGCTGGTCCATCGAGCCCTGGTCCTGCCCGCGGCCCGGCGCCTGCTGCTGCGGGTTGCCCTGGTTGCCGTTGTTGTTCTGGTTCTGGTTCTGGTTCTGCGTCGGATTCTGCTGACCCATGGTCGTGCTCCTGTCGAATGCCGTGCCGATGCACGGTAGGAGTATCGTGCCGGCGCACGCGCATCCTGCACTGAACCCTCCAGCCTGAACGCAGGCAGCGTTCAGCGCGTTCATCATTCGCACGCACGCATGCAGGCACGCGCGGTCCCGCGTGCGCGTCGCTCAGCCTTCGACGTCGCGATGGCGTCCGCGGAACGGCGCGTAGAAGCGGCGCAGCGCGCCGAGGTCGGCGTCGAGGTCGTCGCCGGGAATGAATGGATCGCCGATCACGATCCGTCGCGTCGGGTAGTCGAACGCGACCGGCACGATCGGCACCTCCGCGGCGCGCGCGATGTGCCAGAAGCCGGTGCGCCACCTGTCGACGCGCTTGCGCGTGCCTTCCGGCGCGATGCCGAGCCACAGTCGTGGCTGCCCGCGGAACTTCGCGACCATCTGCTCGACCAGGCCGTGCGCGGCGGAGCGTTCGATCGGGATGCCGCCGAGCCGGCGCAACAGCCAGCCGAGTGGACCGCGGAAGAGTTCGCGCTTGCCCATGAACGCGATGTCGATGCCGACCGCGACCTTGAACAGCAGGCCCCAGACGCCGTCCCACCAGGAGCTGTGCGGTGCGGCGATCAGCACCGCGCGTGGCAGGTCGGGAAAGCGGCCGGCGAGCCGCCAGCCGCAGCGCGAGAGGATCGCGTCGCACAGGCGCCGTCCCGCATGCGCGCCGAGTCGCGGTACCTGCGGTGGCAGCGGCAGGGCTTCGCCGGTCGCGCTCATTCGTGCGCCCAGGACCCGCGGCCACGCCCGCGCTTGATCGCCGCGCGGCTCTTCTTCTCGTCGATGCGCCGCTCCTTCGACGCGCGTGTCGGACGCGTCGCGATGCGCTTCTTCGGCACCACCATCGCGGCGCGCACGATCTCGGCCAGGCGCGCGCGCGCATCGTCGCGGTTCTTGCCCTGGTCGCGGAAGCGGTTGGCCTGGATCACCAGTACGCCGTCGTCGGTGAGGCGGCGGTCGCGGCGCGCGAGCAGGCGCTCGCGCAGGCCTTCGGGCAGGACGCGCGACGCGCCGATGTCGAAGCGGAGCTCGACCGCGCTCGCGACCTTGTTGACGTTCTGGCCACCGGGCCCGGCGGCACGCACGAACTTCTCGACCAGTTCGTCTTCGGGAATCTCGAGGCGGTCGTCGATGACGAGCATGGTGCGCAGGCAGCGATCGGCGGGAAGGCGCCGTGCGCGGCCATCTTGCCACGACTCGCGCGCGCGGCGGGCCAGGCCCGCCGCAGCGCAGGCGGGCGACTTACTGCGACGCCGACTGGCGCGCCTGCAGCATCGCCTCGACCGTCGCGTTCGAATGCGCGGTGCTGCGCGCGATGCGATCGATGCCGGCGGTGTCGCCGCTCGCCTTCATGCGGTCGACCCGGTTGCGCGTCATCGCCGGCTGCGTGGTCGAGCAGTACTCGGCGAAGCGGTTGAGGCGCACATCGGACTGGTTCGTCATGACGAATGCCTTCACGCGCGTGCACAGGTCCTGCGCCTGCGCCAGCGTCGCCTCGATCTCCGGCGCCGGGCCCGGCTCGGGGCGCGGCTGCGGCGCGGCCTTGGCCACCGGTGCGGCCGGCGTCGCCGGCGCCTGCACCGCTTCGGGCGAGCGCTCGGCCAGCAGCGCCATCGCGCGGTTCACCGCCGCCGGCGTGCTGACCTGCGCGAAATCGAGCTTGGCCGGATTGCGGCGGCTGTCGGCGATCCAGCCGTCGATGGTGCTGCGGCAGCGGCCCTTGGTCGCGGCGGCCAGCGCGGTCGGCGGCAGGTCGGCGGTCAGCGAGGCATCACCGGACCAGCTGCGCAGGCACTGCACGGCGGCGGCGTCGAGCGGCGCCTTCGGGTCGGTCGCCGGCGCATTCTCGCGCCGCAGCAGCGTGGCGAGTTCCGCGTCGGTCGGCACGCGCGCACTGCACGCGGCGAGCACGCAGGCGGTCATCAGCAACAGGGACTTCTTCATCGGAGGCTCCATCAAAGGGAATTCGATTGGGCGCGCCAGGCCAGCGTGAAGGCGGTTGCGGCGCCGGCCGCCGCGAGTGCCGCCAGGTGCGCCGAGGCGGGCGCGAGCAGGTACGCGAGGAAGGCGCCGACGCCGAGCGCGGCACCGAGCGCGAGCCAGACCGCGGCGCGCTGCCCGTTGCGACTGCGTTGCTCGATGCGCTTCAGATCGTCGGAGGCGATCCGAAGTTCCATTGCGCCGGTGGTCGCCTGCGCCAGCCATTCGTGCACGAGCTGCGGCATGTCCGGCGCCGCGGCGACCCATTCGGGCAGGCGCCGGCGCAAGGCCTTCAGCACCGCGCGCGGGCCACTGCGGCGGCGCCAGATCCGCTCCAGTACCGGCTTGGCCGTGGCCCAGATGTCGATGCGCGGGTGCAGCAGGCGGCCGACGCCCTCGATGTTCAGCAGGGTCTTCTGCAGCAGGATCAGCTGCGGCTGCAGGGTCAGGTCGTGGCGGCGCGCGACCGCGAACAGCTTCACCACCACCTCGGCCAGCGAGATCTCGCTCAGCGGGCGCGTGAAGTACGGTTCGCAGACCGTGCGCACCGCGGCCTCGAGCTCGTCCAGGCGCGAGTTCGCCGGCATCCAGCCGGCGCGCACGTGCAGCTCGGCGATGCGTGCGTAGTCCTGGTTGAACAGGGCGAGGAAGTTCTCCGCCAGCCAGTACTGGTCGCGTTCGGGCAGCGAGCCCATGATGCCGAAGTCGAGCGCGATGAAGCGCGGGTCGGCCGTGCGCGCGGGGTCGACCCAGATGTTGCCGGCGTGCGCGTCGGCGTGGAAGAAATTGTCGCGGAACACCTGCGTGTAGAACAGCCGCACGCCCTTCTCGGCCAGCGCGACGCGGTCGATGCCGGCCGCGTCGAGGGCGGCGAGGTCGTCGACCGGGATGCCGCGCACGCGCTCGAGCGTGAGCACGCTTTCGGCCGTGTGCGACCAGGCGACTTCCGGCACGTAGAGGTCGTCGGAGCCGGCGAAATTGCGCTTGAGCAGCGACGCGTTCGCGCCCTCGCGCTGCAGGTCGAGTTCGTTCAGCAGCGTCGCCTCGATCTCGCCGACGACGTCCTGCGGGCGGATGCGGTCCGCCTTCGGGTGGGTGCGCTCGACCCAGCGCGCGAGCGCACGCAGCAGCGCGACGTCGGCTTCGATGCGCGTGCGGATGTCCGGTCGCAGCACCTTGACCACGACTTCGCGGCCGTCGGCGAGCACCGCCGCGTGCACCTGCGCGATCGACGCGGAAGCGAGCGGCGCGTCGTCGAAGCGCGCGTACTTCGCGGCGATCGGCGCCCCGAGCGCGCGTTCGACCGCCGCGCGCGCCTGCGCGGCCGGGAAGGGCGCGACGCGGTCCTGCAGTTGGGTCAGCGCGTCGGCGACGTCCGGCGGCAGCAGGTCGCGGCGCGTCGACAGTACCTGGCCCGCCTTGACGAAGATCGGCCCGAGCGCGGTCAGCGCGAGCACGAGCCGCTCGCCGCGCGGCCGTTCGCGTTCCGTCGCGGGCGACGGCGGCAGGACCGCGCGCAGCCAGGCCAGCGCCCGTGGGCGCAGCGCCGGCGGCAGCACGTCGTCGACGCGATGGCGCGCCAGCACCGCGGCGATGCGCAGCAGGCGCGGCAGCTGGCCGAGTGCGGTCATGCGCGCGCGCCGCGGCGCAGGCGGTCGACGCGCGCGGCGAGGCGGTCGGCGCGTTCGCGCACCGCGTCGACGTCGTCGAGGAACCGGTCGAGCTCGGCGCGCGCGACGAGGTCGCGGCCTTCCTCGGTCAGGAACTCGGCCGCGTCCCGTGCGAACGCGCCGGCCGACTCGCGCGTCCATGCCAGCGCGGCGCGCAGCGTGCGCGCGATGCGCGGGCCGGCGATGTCGCCGAAGGCCCGCGCGAACGCCTCGTCGAAGTCGGGCTGGAAGCGGTTCGCGATCTGCTCGAGCCGGCGCGCGAGCTCGGCGTCGCCGGCGACCTGCACGCGACCGGGCGCGAGCGCGTCGTCGCCGCCGTGCGCGCCGCGCCGGTGCGCCAGCGCGAGCGCGACCAGGGTCGCCGGCGTCGCCGCGACGGTCAGTGCGCTGTCGCCGCCGGACGCGGGGCCGACGCGCAGGCGCTCGCCGTCGACGACCAGGCGCATCGCCGGTGCCGGGCGGCCGCTGCTGCCGGCGAAGTCGAGGGTGACCGCGCGACCGTCGAGCGCGGCAATGCGCCCGCGCGTCTCGGGATCGAGCGAGATCGCGCGGTTCAGCGCGGACTCGAGCGCGCGCCCGAGCAGGGCGAGGACGGGATTCGACCGTCGCGTCGGGGCGGGGGATGATGCAGGCATGGGCGCGGATTCTACCCGGGCCGCCCGCGGCGCGCGGCCCTCGCGCTTCAAGCTTCGCTCAGGCTGGCGTGCCAGCATGTGCGCACGGAACGGAGGAATCGGCCATGCGATGGTGGGTGGCGGGTCTGGCGGGCATCGCGTTCGCGCTGGCGCAGCCGGCGGCGGCGACGCGCGAATACAGCGGCATGGCGCCATCGGGCGCGTGGTACAGGATCAAGGTGCCCGACGGCTGGCGCGACGGCGATGCGCTCGTGCTGTACCAGCACGGCTTCGAGCTGAAGACGCCGGCCGATCCGCCGGGGCTCGGCCCGCTGCAGGCGCTGATGCTGGCCGAAGGCTACGCGGTCGCGGCGACCAGTTACTCGCAGCGCGGCTGGGCGCTGTTCCGCGCGATCGGCGACAACCGTGAACTGCTCGATGTGTTCGCCGCCGAGGTCGGTGCCACGCCGGGGACGGTCATCCCGTTCGGCGGCTCGATGGGCGGACTGGTCGCCCTGCGCCTGGCCGAGGCGCGCGACCTGCCGCCGATGCCCGGCGCGTACGCGCTGTGCCCGGCCGCGGCGGGCGCGCGCCTGTGGGACGCGGCGATCGACCTGCGCCTCGCCTGGGACGTCGTCTGCGACGGCGCCGGCGAACTGCCGGGCGGCGACCCGCCATTGCCGTGGGCGGTGAACCTCTCGTTGATCCCGGACGACCTCGGCGACATCGGCGACGATGCCGGCGTCCTCGGCGCGCTGCTCGCGCTGAACCGCTGTACCGGCGTCAACCTGCCCCCGTACCTGCGCAACGGCGCGATGCAGCGGCGGCTCGCGCAGCTGATGGCCTTCAGCGGCATCACCGACGAGCACTTCTTCATCACCAACGTCGGCTACGCGAGCTTCGTGCTCGCCGACATCGTGCGTGCGCCGGACAAGCTCGGGGCGCGCAATCCGTTCACGACCGCTGGCGTCGACTACGGCAGCGATCCCGCGATCGACGCCGGCATCCCGCGCATCGGCGCCGACCCCGTGGCCGCGGCGGCGTTCCGCGCCGCGTCGGACTTCCGCGGCGCCGTCGGCGACACCCGCGTGATGTCGCTGCACACGAGCCGCGACCAGCTCGTCGTGCCGGGCAACCAGGATTTCGTGCGCACGCTGATCGCGCCGGATCGCCGCGTCAGCGCGATCGTGGCCGAGGACGCGCCGAGCCACTGCGGCTTCAGCGAAGGCGAGGGCATCGCCGGCTGGGAAGCGCTGCGCGAGTGGATGGCCGGTGCGCCGCAGCCGGCGGTCGCCGACCTGCAGCACCGGTGCGAGGGCTACGTCGCGCAGTCGCTCGCCGAAGGGCCGTGCCGCTTCGATCCCGACGCCGAGGTCGTGCCGTTCGACCGCATGGTGCGGCCACGCCCGGTTGCCGCGATCGAGGCACCGGCGCATTCCGCGCGCGCGCAGCCGGCAGGCGCGCTGCCGCGGCCGGCACCGTCGCCGGGCCGGGTGCGCCAGGCCGAGCCGTGACGCGCGGCGAGGCGAGGCCGTGCCGGGGCGCGCTTCAGTCCTGGATCGGGAAGGTCTCGCTCGAGCCGTCGGAGGATTTCTGCTCGATCCGCAGCGGCGCGCGTGCGTCGCGCGGGCCGCAGTGGTAGGCCGCCCAGGCCTGCTCGCCGTCGCGCGGCTCGCCGAGCGGCCGGATCGTGTCGGCACCGAGCGTGGCCGCTTCGTTGCGCGCCATCACCTCGAGCTCGTCGCGCACCTTGAGGCCGCTGCGGTCCATCGGCCCCACGTGGTCGAGCACCGAGACCGTGACCTTGCCGACGTCGCGGCAGCCGTCGACGCGGCCGTCCCAGGCCGTGCGCACCTTCTCGCCACCGGGATCGAGGCGGATGCCCCAGCTGCAGGCGGCCAGCGGAAGGGCGAGGGTGAAAACCAGGATGCGGGTGTTCATGCGGGCTCCGTCGTTCGCGCCGATCGTAGCGGGCGGCGGCTGAACGCCGCGCCGCCACGATCGATGCCCGCCCTCAGCGCAGCACCTTGCCTTCGGCGTCGATCACCTTGACCTCGCCGAGGCCGAGCGCGCGCAGCGGTTGCTCGATGCGCGCGAGGTCGCCGACGACGACCCAGGTCAGCGCGTCGGGACGCACGACCTCTCGCGCGGCCGCTTCCACCGCGGCGTCGGTCTGCGCCTCGATGCGCGACTTCAGCGTCAGCACGTAGTCGTCCGGGCGGTCGTACAGGGTCATGCCGGCGAGCGCGCCGAGCACGGCGCCGGTGGTCTGGTACTCGCCCGGAAGGCTGCGCACGTCGCCGACCTTGATCTTGCCGATCTCGGCCGGCGTCAGCGGGCGGTCGCCGACCAGCGCCCTGGCCTCGCGCAGGATCTCGGCCACCGAATCAGCGGTGCGGTCCGTCTGCACCGGCGCGTACATCAGGAACGGGCGCTGGCCGATCGCGTTGGACAGGAAGCTGCCGGCGCCGTACGCCCAGTGCTTGTCCTCGCGCAGGTTCATGTTGAGGCGCGAGGTGAAGCTGCCGCCGAAGGCGCCGTTGAAGGTCTGGATCTCGAGGTTGTTGGGCGCCTTCGTCGATGGCGCGACGACGCCGGCGAGGATCAGCGACTGCGGCGCGCCGGCCTTGTCGAGCAGGAACAGGCGCGGCCGCGGCGGCGGTGCGACGGTCGCGATGTTCTTCTTCGGCACCGGCGTCGCGGCCGGCTTCCAGTCGCCGAACACCGCGTCGAGGCGCGCGACGATCGCCTCCAGCGTGGTGTCGCCGGCGACGAGCACGGTCACGTTGTCCGGGCGGATGAAGTCGCGCGCGTACGCGCGCAGGTCGTCGGCGGACAGGGCCGAGATCGACTGCTCGGTGCCCGAACCCGTGAACGGGATCGCGTAGGCGTGGCCTTCGCCGTACAGCAGCGGCGGCAGCGTGCGCAGCGCGAGGCCGCTCGGCTGGGTCTTCTCCTGCGCGATGCGCGCGAGCCACTGGCCGCGGATGCGCGCGATGTCGGCGTCGCGGAAGGCCGGGTTGCGCACGATGTCGGCGAACAGTGCCAGCGACGGCTCGAGCTGGGAGGCGAGCGCGCTCAGGCTCGCGCTGGAGCTGTCCAGGCCCGAACCGGTCGCGATCACCGCGCCGAGGCGCTCGGCGCGGCGGGCGATCTCGAGCGAGTCGAGCTCGCGCGTGCCTTCGTCGAGCATCGCCATCGTGAACGCGGAGGTGCCGAGCTTGCGGCCCTGGTCGGCGGCGTAGCCGGCGTCGAACAGCAGCTGCATCTGCACCACCGGGATCGCGTGGCGTTCCGCCAGCACGACCTCGATGCCGTTCTTCAGCCGGCCGCGCTGGACCTTCGGGAACGAGAGCTCCGGGAACTGCTCGACCGTCGGCACGCCCTTGCTGCGGTCGACGTCCGACTCCACGGTCGTGAAGGCGTGCTCCGGCGGCAGCTTCGGCTGCGGCCGGCCGGCCGCAGCGGGCAGGCCCGGACGCTCCATTTCGTCGGCGGGTTCGGCGGTGTCGTCCTTCGGCGCGGGTGTCACGAGCAGGGTGTAGTCGCCGCGAGCGATCCACTTCCTCGCCGCCGCCCGCACGGTTGCCGGCGTCGCCGCGTCGAGGCGCGCGAGGTCCTCCTTGTACGCAGCCGGATCGCCGCGATAGACCTGTCCCTCGGCGAGGATCGCGGCCTTGTTGTTGACCTTCTCCAGCGAGCGGATGAAGCGTGCGCGCGCATCGGTCTTGACGCGCGCGAGTTCGTCCGCGGTCGGGCCTTCGTCGAGGAAGCGCTTCCACTCCGATGCGATCGCGGCCTCGACCTTCGCCGGGTCGACGCCGGCCTTCACGTCGGCGGTCAGTTCCAGCATCGACGCGAGCACGAACGGCTGCACGCCGACCGAGACGTTGTCGACCAGCTTGTCCTTGTAGACGAGCCGTTCGTACAGGCGCGAGGTCTTGCCGCCGCCGAGCACTGCCGCCGCCAGCTCGAGCAGCGCCTCGTCCGGGTCGGCAAGGCCGGGCACGTTCCATTCGCGCACGATGCGCATCTGCGCGACGCGGTCGGTCATGCGGTCGCGCGTGGACGTGCTGCGCGCGGCGACCCACGGCTGCTGGCGCGCGACCGGCGGCCCTGGCGGGATGTCGCCGAAGTAGGCGAGCATCTTCTCCTTCGCGAGCGCGGGCGTGATGTCGCCGACCAGCACCACGGTCACGTTGGCTGCGCCGTAGTAGTCGCGGAACCACGTCTTGACGTCGTCGAGCGAGGCGGCGTCGAGGTCCTTCATCGAGCCGATCGTGTCGTGGTGGTACGGGTGGTTGGCCGGGAACGCGTTCTTCGCGACGCGCTGGTCGACGCGCCCGTACGGCTGGTTCTCGCCCTGGCGCTTCTCGTTCTGCACCACGCCGCGTTGCTCGTCGAGGTCCTTCTGGCCGATCGCGCCGAGCAGGTGTCCCATGCGGTCCGATTCCATCCACAGCGCCATGTCGAGCGCGGTCGTCGGCACGGTTTCGTAGTAATTCGTGCGATCGAGCCAGGTGGTCCCGTTCTGGTCGGTCGCGCCGGCGAGCTCGAACGGCCGGAAGAACTCGTCGCGGTGGTTCTCCGAGCCCTGGAACATGAGGTGCTCGAACAGGTGCGCGAAGCCGGTCTTGCCGGCCGGCTCGTCGGCCGAGCCGACGCGGTACCAGACGCTGACCGCGACCACCGGGGCCTTGTGGTCCTCGCTGACGACCACGGTCAGGCCGTTCGGCAGCGTGAAGCGCGTGAACGGGATGTCGACCGGGTCGGCCGCGTGCGCGCTGCACGCGAGCGCGGCGAGGGTGAAGGCCGCGACGGCGGCGAAGGCCTTGCGCATGGGAATCTCCTTGGGTCGGGTGGCGCTGCGCGCGTGACGGCAGGCTAGGCCGGGCGGCCGCACGCGCGCAACGGACGATCGTCACGGGCCGGCGTAGACTGGCGTGGCGCGGCGTTGGTTCCGGCGCCGCCTGCGGAGAACGTGATGCCCCATGTCCTCGTCACCGGTGCGAACCGTGGCATCGGCCTCGAGTTCGCGCGCCAGCTGCTCGCACGCGGCGAGCGTGTCGTCGCGACCTGCCGGCAGCCCGGCCGCGCGCTCGAACTGACGCGCCTCGCTGCGCGCCACCCGGGCCACCTGCGGGTGCTGCCGCTCGTCCTGCCCGAGCCGCGCTCGATCGCCGAGCTGGCGCGCGAGCTGGAGACGCTCGACGCGCGCATCGGCCTGCTGGTCAGCAACGCCGGCGTGCTGGTCGAGGGCGAGCGCTTCGGCACGGTCGAGCTCGCGGCGCTGCGCGACAGCTTCCTGACCAACGCCGCCGGCCCGTTCCTGCTCGCGCAGGCGCTGGCGCCGCGGCTCGCGCCGCAGGCGAAGGTCGTCCACATCTCGAGCGGCATGGGCTCGATCGCGAACACGAGCGCGCTGCACAGCCCGAGTTACGCGATCAGCAAGGCGGCGCTGAACATGGCGACGCGCCTGCTCGCGCACGCGCTCGCGCCGCGCGAGGCGATCGTCGTCGCGCTGAGCCCGGGTTGGGTCCGCACCGACATGGGTGGCGCCAATGCACCGCTGTCGGTGGAGGATTCGGTCGCCGCGATGCTGCGCACGATCGACCAGCTGGCCGCGCGGCACGCCGGCCAGTTCCTCTCCGAGCACGGCAGCCCGATCGGCTGGTGAAGTGTCCGCGAGCGTCCGCGGGCGCGTCCGCGCGCCGCCCGCGGCGTCGCGGCGCACACGCACGGCGCAGGTGCGCCGGCGCCTTCCGCGCGCCCGGCGACGGGCGCGCGCCGTTCCCTCCGTGTCGCCCATCCGCGTTTTCTCCTTGCCATTCAACGGTCGCCGCGCGTGCATCGGCGTGCACCGCGGGCCTGTGCATGACTTCCGGCCTAGCAACGTTCTGCGTTCCCGGTGCATCCGAATGCACGAGGACGCAGGGCGATCCGGCATGGCATGCCGCTTGCTCTGCATGAGAACAACAAGACTCGCTGGAGGTACACACCATGAAACTTCGCACGCCCCTGATACGTGCCGCCCTCGCCGCGACGATGGTCGCGACCGCATTCGCGATCGAACGCGTCCCGGCCGCCGACGCCGCTGCGCACGACACCGGCGCGCGCGACGCGCTCGCGATGCACGTCGATGCCGCCGCCCCGGTGCCGGCGACGCTGATGCCGGAGCTGCGCGTCGGCACGCGCGCCAGCGACGTCTCGCTCGACGCGCGCGACGCGCTGCCGGTGACGCTGCTGCCGACCGTGCACGTGACCGCCTCGGCCCGCGATTTCGCCGGCCTGCCTTCGTTCGGCGCGTTCGACGACGACGTCGCGCTGCTCGCGTCGGCCGATTGACCCCCGCGGCCGGCCCGGCGCGCGCGCGAACCGGTACGGTTTCGCGCCTGCCCCGGCGCCGGGCCGGCCAGCGGCGTGGCGCGCGATAATGCGCGCATGCTGCACGTCGTCCTGCACCAGCCCGAGATTCCGCCGAACACCGGCAACGTGATCCGCCTGTGCGCGAACAGCGGTGCGGCGTTGCACCTGGTCCGCCCGCTCGGCTTCGACCTCGACCACGCCAAGCTGCGGCGCGCCGGGCTCGACTACCACGAGTTCGCCGATGTCGCCGTGCACGACGACCTCGCCGCATTCGAGGCGGCGGTCGCGCCGCGACGGCTGTTCGCGCTCTCGACGCGCTCGAGCCGGCGCTACGACGAGGTCGCGTTCGCGCATGGCGATGCATTCCTGTTCGGCAGCGAGACCCGCGGCTTGCCGCAGGACGTGCTGGACGCGCTCGAGCCGGCGTGCCGCCTGCGCCTGCCGATGCGCCCGGGCAATCGCAGCCTGAACCTGTCCAACGCAGTCGCTGTCGTCGTCTACGAGGCGTGGCGCCAGCTCGGCTTCGCCGGCGCGGCGCGGGCGTGAACGTGGTGCGCGCGCGGCGGCGCTCGCCGGCGCGGCTAGCGGTATTCGGGCTTCTGCTCGCGCGCGAGCAGCGCCTGCATGCCTTCGGTCGGCGTGAGTTCCTGGTGCAGCACCTTCTGCACCAGCGCGGTGATCGGCAGTTCGACGCCGTGCGCGTCGGCCAGCCGCATCACGGTGTCGACCGTCTGCACGCTTTCGACGACCTGGCCGATCGCCGCGATCGCTTCCGGCAGCGGCGTGCCGCGGCCGAGCGCGAGGCCGAGGCGGCGGTTGCGCGAGAGGTCGCCGGTGCAGGTCAGCACGAGGTCGCCGAGGCCGGCGAGCCCCATCAGCGTTTCCGGGCGCGAGCCGAGCGCGGCGCCGAGGCGCAGCATCTCGGCGAGGCCGCGCGTGATCAGGCCCGCGCGTGCGTTCAGGCCGAGCTCCATGCCGTCGGCGACGCCGGTCGCGACCGCGAGCACGTTCTTCATCGCGCCACCGAGCTCGGCGCCGGGGACGTCGCTGCCGGTGTAGGCGCGGAAGCGTGGCGAGTGCAGCTGCTGCGCGACGGCCTGGGCGAATGCGGCGTCGGCCGAGTGCACGGTCAACGCGGTCGGCAGGCCGAGCGCGACTTCGCGCGCGAACGACGGGCCGGTCACGACCGCAGCCGGATGCCCCGGCAGGCGTTCGGCGACGATCTCGTGCAGGAAGCGGCCGGTGGCGGGATCGAAGCCCTTGGTCGCCCACGCGATGCCGGCGCCGGGAGCGATCCACGGCGCGATCGACGCGACGAGTTCGTCGAAGGCGTGGCTCGGCGCGGCGACCAGCACGCTGGCGGCGTCGCGCACCGTCGTCTCGAGCGAGGCCGACAACAGCAGGTCGGCGGGGAGTTCGAGGTCGGGCAGGTAGCGCGCGTTGCGGCGCGTCGCGGCCATTTCGGCGATCACCGCCGGCGAGCGTCCCCACAGGGTCGTGGCGACGCCGTTGCGCGCGAGCTGCACCGCGAGTGCGGTGCCCCACGAGCCGGCGCCGAGCACGGCGACGGCCGGGGATGTCATCGGAAGGCTCCGGCCGGCGCCCGCGTCGCGGGCGTAGCCTGGTACGGGATGGCGTTCGTCATCCGCGCGCGGCTGCAGCGATCAGGCGTTCGCCGCCGGCGCGTTCGCGCCCTCGGCACGCCGGCGCAGCTGCTCGGCGTAGAGCGCGTCGAAGTTGATCGGCTGCAGGAAGAACGGCGGGAAGCCGCCGTTCTGCACCAGGTCGGAAATGATCTGGCGCACGTACGGGAACAGCACGTTCGGCGCATAGGTCGACAGGATCGCGTCGCGTGCCTGCGGCTCGAAGCCGGTGAGGCCGAAGATGCCGGCCTGCTGCACTTCGGCGAGGTAGGCGGTCTTGTCCTCGACGCGGCAGGTCGCGGTCACGCTGAGCACGACCTCGTAGGCGTCGGTGCCGAGCTGGGTCACGCGCTGGGCGAGGTTCAGCTCGACGTTCGGCTGGCCCTGCTGGGTGAAGATCTGCGGCGCGCCCGGGGCCTCGAACGAGACGTCCTTGAGGTAGATGCGCTGCAGGCTCAGCTGCGCCTGGTTCTGTTCCGGTTGGGCCTGGCCGTTGGCCGCGCCGTTGCTGTTCTCTGCCATGGTCTGCTCGATGGACGGGAAAAAAGGGGATCGATTATCCCACGTACGCGCAGGCCGCGCACGCGAACGCGCCGGCGACGGCGTCAGGCGCGCCCCTTGGCAACCGGCATCTGCGCTTCCTTCCAGGCGGCGAGGCCGCCCTCGAGCCAGAACACCTTCGCGAAGCCGGCCTTGCGCAGGCGCTGCGCCGCCTGTGCCGAGGCCTGGCCAGTGCGGCAGACGACCGCGACCGGCAGCTCGCGCGCCTTGGCGAGGTCCTTGTGCTGCGGATCGAACTGGCTCGGCGCGATGTTGCGCGCACCCGGGATGTGTCCCTTCTCGAACTCGGTCGGCGGCGACAGGTCGAGCAGCAGCGCATTCTCGCGGTTGATCAGCTGGGTCAGCCCTGCCGGCGTCAGCGCCGCGTAGCCGCGCATCAGGCGCTGCGCCTCGGTCACGACCAGGGCGACGAGCACGCCGACGAACGCGAGCGTGAGGTAGATGTGGTTGCCGAGGAACTCGGGCAGGCGGTGCAGGACGTCGGACATGTTCGGGGGTCGGCTGCGCGGTGTGCAGCCGCGCAGTATAGCCCCTGGCCCCGGCCTATTCGCGCCGGCTGATGTCGGGCAGGCCCGTGGTCAGCCACCAGCGCCCGGCCGCCTCGTCGTACTTCCAGACCTCGTGGTCGACGACGCTGCGCGCGACCTGCGTGTTCACGTTGACGAGGTCGACCTGGACGACCTGGCGCACCTCGTCCTCGCCGACCGGCTGGGTCGACTGCACGGTGTAGCCGGTGATGCGGACCTGGCGGAAGCGCTCCAGGTCGAGCGTCGAGGGCGGTCGCTCCGCCAGGCGCTTGGGCTCGATGAACGCCTGCGCCTGCGCGACGTCGCCCCAGCGGATCGTCGCCGCATAGCCGCGCAGCGCCTCGTCGAGCAGGTTCGCCTTGCTGCGCATCGTGGTCGAGGCACAGGCGCCGAGCACGAGCATCGAGGCGGCGACCAGCAGGGCAGGCAGGCGGGGCATGGCGGCGCTCCGTTCGGTGGTGCCGCCGATTGTGCAGCAAGCCGGCGCGCGCGTCAGCGTGGCGCGAGCGCGACGAAGCGCGCCTCCAGCGTCGCGGCGTCGCCGCCGTCCGGCATCGGCACGCGGCAGTGCACGCGCAGGCGCGCCTTGCCGCGCTCGCGCAGGGCCGCGACGAACGCGTCGAGCGATTCGCCCGCGGCGACCGTCGCGATGGCGCGGAAGTCGTTCCACACCGGCGCGAGGTAGCGGATCGCACTGTCCTGCACGTAGACCTCGGCCCCGAGCCCATGCGCCTGCAGCGCGAGGTGCGGCAGGCCCCAGCCGGCGAGCGTCATCAGGCTGGCGAGGCTGCCGCCGAACGCGCAGCCCTTGTCGTTCACGTTCGGCGCCAGCGGTGCCGCGAGCACGAGCGATTCGCCGTCGAACGCCGCGGCCGTGACCTGCATCGCGCGCGTGAGCGGAATGTCGTCGCGCAGTTCCTGCTGCAGGCGCGCGAGCGCGCTGCCGTGATCGTCCATCCAGGCCGCCTCGAAACGAAACCGGCGCAGTGTGCGCAAGCCGGTCGCGATGCTCAAGCCGCGTAAGATGCGCGCATGCACGCGCCGATCGCAGGCCCCTGATGCCGGTCCGGACGCCGACGCTGCCGCTCGCGGGCACGACGGTCGTGCTGACGCGCCCGGATGCGGCAGCGATGCGGCGCCGAGCGCGCGCGCTCGGCGCCGACGCACTCGCGTTGCCGGCGATCGCCCTGCATCCGCGCCGCGACGCGGCGACCGCTGACCGGCTGCGCGCGGACGCATTCGACGACTGGATCTTCTCCAGCCCGGCGGCGGTGCGCTTCGCGTTCGCGCTCGCACCCGGCCTGCGCCCGACGCCTCGCGTGCACGCGCTCGGGAGCGGCACGCGGCGTGCGCTCGCGCGGCACGGCGTCGTCGACGTCGCGATCCCGCTCGAGGGCAGCGACAGCGAAGGCCTGCTCGCGCTGCCCGGGCTGGCCGACGTGCGTGGCCGGCGCATCGCGCTGGTCGGCGCGCCGGGTGGCCGGGGCCTGATCACCGCGACCCTGCGCGAGCGCGGCGCCGAGGTCGTCGCGATCCACGTCTACGAGCGACGAGCGCCGCGCTGGACGCGGCGGCATTTCGACGCACTCGCCGCGGCACGCGGGCCGTTGTACACGCTGCTGTCGAGCGGCGAGGCACTCGGCCACCTCGTCGGCGGCCTGCCGGCGACGGCGCTCGAACGCCTGCGCCGCGGCACCCTGGTCGCGAGCAGCGCGCGCCTCGCCGCGCTCGCTCATGAAGCGGGCTTCGGCGACGTGCGCGTCGCGCGTTCGGCCGCACCCGCGGACCTGTTGGACGCCGTGGTCGAGGCCGCGCGCGCGCGCCCCGCCGGGCCGGCTTTCCGCTAGCATGCGGGCATGAGCGAAGAGTCCGCCAGCACCGTACCGGCGGTCGCCGCCGCCGAGCCGCCGGCGCCGCGCCCCGCGCGGCGGGCCCCGTCGCGTCGAACCGGTGGCCTCGCCACGCTCGCCGCGGTCGCGGCGCTGGTCGTCGCGCTGGTCGCGTTGTGGCGCGTGTGGACGCTCGAGCATGGCCGGGCCGCCGAGGACGGTGCGCGCATCGCGGCGCTCGCAGTCGAGGTCGATTCGCTGTCGCGCCTGCTCGAACAGCGCAAGCGCGACTACGAGGCGCTGCGCGCGCGCGTCGCCGACGCCGACGACGTCAACAAGGGCGTGCGCGAGGAACTGCTCGCGCTCGGCGAACGCTCGCGGCATCTCGAGGACGCGGTCGCGAACCTGTCCGAGCAGCGCCTGACCGGGCGCGATGCGCTCGCGCTGAACGAGGCCGAGTTCCTGCTCCAGCAGGCGCAGGAGCGGCTCGCACTGTTCCAGGACGCGCCCGCGGCGGTGTCCGCGTACCGCCTCGCCGACTCGGCGCTGGCGGCGGCCGAGGACCCGGTGTTCGCATCGGTACGGCGCACGATCTCCGCGGAGCGCGAGGCGCTCGAGGCGGCGCGCCCGGCCGACACGCACGCGCTGCTCGACGCGCTGGGGCGTTCGCGCGCGGCGCTGGCTGCGCTGCCGACGCGGCCCGCGGCTGCCGAGCCGGCGCCGGCGACGCCTTCGCGCTGGCAGTCGTTCATCGGCCAGTTCGTGCGCATCCGCCACGACGACGGCGGCGGCGCCGAAGTCGTCGCGACGCGCGAACCGGGCATGGCCCGCTCGCTGGCCGCGCTCGACCTGCGCGAGGCCGAAGCGGCCGTGCTCGCGCGCGACGCGGACGGCTACGCCGCGGCGCTGGCGCGCGCGCGCGCGGCGGTCGCGGCAAGCTTCGATGCCGACGCCGCGCAGACGCGCGCGTGGCTGGCCGAGCTCGATCGCCTCGCCGGCGCACCGCTCGCGACGCAGCTGCCCGAACTCGGCACGGCCCTGAAGGAATTGCGCAACCTGCGCACGACGCGCGCGATCGCCGCGCCTACGGTACCGTCGGCCGCGGCGCCGGCACCGGGCGGGGACGACGCATGAGGCTCTGGCGCACGGTGCTGCTGTTGCTGCTCGTCGCCCTGGTCGCGGCGTTCGGCTGGCACTGGCTCGCAGCGGACCCCGGCTACGTGCAGGTGCGCCTGCGCGGCACCGTGGTCGAGACGAGCTTCGTGGTCGCGTTCGCGGCACTGCTGCTGGCCTGGGCGCTGCTCGGCCTCGCCTGGGCGTTGCTGCGCTGGCCGTTCCGCGCCTGGGGCCGCACGCGTCGGCGCCGCGGTCGCGAGCGCCTCGCGGCGGGGCTGACCGCGTTCGCCGAAGGCGATTACCCGCAGGCCGAACGCGACCTCGCGCGCGCGGCCGCGCACGATGCATTCCGCACCCCGGCGCTGCTGGTATCGGCGCGCGCCGCGCTCGAACGCGGGCTGCCGGAGCGCGCCGCACAGGCGCTCGATGCGGTCGGCGACGGTGCCGGCGCGCGCGCCGGTGAAGCGACGCGCGCGCGCTTCCTGGTCGAGGCAGGCCGCCACGCCGAGGCGCTCGACCTGTTGAAGCCGAAAGCCGCCACCCACGCGCTGCCGCCGCTCGGCTGGCGCATGCTGATCGAATCCGCGCTCGCCGAGGGCGACACCCAGGCCGCGCTCGACGCACTCGCGCCGCTCGCCCGCAGCCAGTCGCTCGCGCCGGCGGCGCAGGCCGCGCTGGAAACGCGCGTGCTGTCGGCCGCCCTCGCCGCCGCGCCCGACGCGACGCGCCTGAACGCGTTGTGGGGCGCGGCGACGCGTGCGCAACGCCGACGCCCTGCGCTGGTCGCCGCGTTCGCGCGTCGCGCGGCGGCGCTCGGCCAGACCCTGGCGGCGATGGACGAGATCGAGGCCGCGCAGCGGCGCGAGTGGAGCGATGCGCTCGCCGCCGCGTACGGCGAACTCGGTGCCGCGGAAGCGGGCGCGCGCCTGCGCCGGGCGGAGGAGTGGCTCGCGTTGGCACCGAACAGCGTGCCACTGCTGACGACGCTCGCGCGCCTCTACCTGCTCGACGCGCAGCCGGGCAAGGCCGAAGAAGCGGTCGAGCGCGCGCTCGGCCTCGGCGAATCCGCGGCGGCATGGGAAGTGCTCGGCGACTGCCGCAGCGCGGTGGACGACGCGGCGGGCGGCTGTGTCGCCTATGCCAACGCGCTGCGCGTGCAGCGGGGGGAGGCGACCGTGCCGGTGCCGCCGCTGGGTGAACGCGCCGCACTGGACACCCGGCCGATCGCCTTCGAGGAACGCAGCGAACACGGCGTACCGCGCCTGCCGAACCCGGGCTAGCCCGCCGGTACCGTGCACGGCGCGCCGGAATCGGCTAGATTCGCGCCGTGTCATCCAGAGGGGGAGAAGCACCATGCGTGATGTCAAGATCCGCACGGGCCGGCTTGCCTTCGCGGCCCTCCTTTCGGCCTGCTCGACGCTGCTCGCAGCGGCCCCAACCCAAGCCTCCAATGCCGCCGCCGGGCCCGCCCGCACGCTGCTCGCGCCATCGGGCGTTCCGCTCGACCTGACCATCGACAGCCTGGACGCGGTCGGGTGCGAAAGCAGCGACACGCACCTCTCGTTCACGGCCGCCGGCCTCAGCGGCAATGAGTACGTGCGCACCCGCGTGACCGCAGGCGGTGCGCGGTACATGGACCAGATCTTCGGCCCGATCAACAACCCGGCGCAGATCTGGTATTTGTTCGACGACAACTCGGGCGGCACGGTGACCGCCCCGTTCCCGCTGCCGCCGAACACGCCGGTGACCGTCGACCTCGAGTTCGTCGGCGCCACCGGTACCCCGGTGCTGTTCCATCGGCAGTTCGTGATCAGCCAGTGCAATGGCGGGACCATCCAGGACGATCGGCGCGTGCCCGAGTGGGACGTGGTCGCCCTGGAGAACATCGGCTGCGGCAATAACGACACCGCATTCACGCTCGTGGTCAGCGGCACCGAGGGTGCCGACCTGCGCTTGCGCACGATCGTCGACGCCGGCGGCGACCGCTACATGGACGAGGAGATAGAGTCCCCGGCAACCAACGGCTACTGGTTCTGGCAACTGTACGACGATTCCAGCGGCGGCCCCGTGACCGCGTCGTTCCCGTTGCCGGAAGACACGCCGATCCACGTCCGGCTCGTGCTGCTCGACGGCGAGCAGGGTCCGATCCGCTACGACCGGGACATCGTGCTCGACAAGTGCAACGGCGGCACCATCGTGAGCAACACGGTGCGGCCGAAATGGCACGTGCACTCGTTGTACAGCGTCGGCTGCGACGCCAGCGCCATCGGCTTCGTCACGAGCCTGACCGGATACCAGGGCGGTCCGGAACGGTTCCGCACCACCGTCGACGCGGGCGGCGTGCGCTACATGGACGAGGACGCCGGGACGCCGGGCAGCGGCAACGGCACCTACTACTGGAACCTCTACGACAGTGGCAGCGGTGGCCCCGTCGGCGCGAACTTCCCACTGCCGCCGGACACGCCGATCCGGGTCGGGTTCCACCTGATCCAGGGCTCGTACGGACCGGACCTGTTCCTGCGCGAGGTCGTCATCGCCCAGTGCAACGGCGGCTCGATCGTCGGCGACCAGGACTTCGACGTCGCGTCCGATCGCATCTTCTACGACGGCATCGACGTGCTGCCGCCGCTCCTGCACTGAGCGCGTGCGCGCGCTGGCCCGGACGCCCGGGTCAGCGCGCGAGCGTCTCGCTGCCGTCGACGCGGCCGTCGACGATGTGCACGACGCGCAGGTCGCGGCCGCCGAAGTCGTACACCCAGTCCTCGCGTCGCTGGTCGCGCCACTGCTCGATGCCCGGGGCCGGGCGGCGCACGACGGCGTCGTTGCGCATGCGCCGCGAGACCGGTTCGCCACAGCGCGCGACCAGCTCGCCGACGCTCAGTCGTTCGAACAGGCGTTGCGGATTGCAGTCGTCGCCGATCTCGTTCACCCCGTAGCCGAGGGTTTCCTCGCGCACCAGCACGCCGTCGCGGAACACGAGCTTGCGCATCAGCTGGCGCGGGCCGAAGTTGTAGTACCAGACGTCGAACGGGATCTCGCGCTGCCGTTCGAGCGGGCCGTCGCGGCCGACGACCTCGATCGTGCTGTAGCGGTCGGTCCAGAACGGTGCACCGCAGCGGTCGCGCACCTGGAAGTCCTGCGCGCCGTCGGTGACGAGGCGGTCGCCGCAGCGCAGGGCGTGCGCCTCGGCACATCCGAGCAGGGCGGCGGCGGCAACGAGGGTTCGAAGGTGCATGGCAGGGGCTCCGCGTCACCCGGCCTCGACCGCGGCACGGGCGACAAAGTTCTCAGCGTTCGTCGATCCCGGCGCGTGCGTGCAGGATCTGCGCGATCACGTCGGGCGCGTAGTCGAAGGAATCGTAGTACATCCGGTCTTCAGGCAGGCCGGCGTCGACGAAGGCGCGGCGGCCGGCGTCGATCATCGCCGGCGGCCCGCTCATGTAGAGGTCGAACGCGGCGAGGTCCGGATGGTCCTCGAGCAGCGCCTCGTGCACGAACCCGCCGCGCAGGCCGTGCGCGCCCTCGGCATCGACAGCGACGGGCACGAAGCGGAAGCCTTCGATCTCGCGCGCCCAGCGCTCGGGCAGCGTGCGCAGGTAGAGCTCGCGCGGCGTGCGCGCGCCCCAGTACAGCGTCATCGGCCGGCGCGTGCCGAGCGCGATGAAATGCTCGACCAGCGCCTTGATCGGCGCGAACCCGGTGCCGCCGGCCATCAGCAGGATCGGCCGCTCGCTGTCCTCGCGCGCGACGAAGGTGCCGAGCGGTCCCTCCACGCGCAGCTCGTCGCCCGCTGCGAGGCGGTCGAACACGGCGGCGGTGAAGCCGCCGCCGGCGACGCGGCGCACGTGCAGCTCGATCAGGCCGTCGCCGGACGGCGCGTTGGCGATCGAGAACGCGCGCCGCCGGCCGTCGTCGAGCAGGACGTCGAGGTACTGCCCGGCGAGCCGCTGCATGCGCGCCCCGTCCACGCCCGCGAGCAGCAGGCGCGCGACGTCGGGTCCGAGCAGGACCTTGTCGACCACGCGCAGGCGCAACGGCTGCAACGGCATGTCGGCGACCGAGGCGACCTCGCGCGCGGCGAGCAGCAGGTCGCTCGCCGGCACCGCCTGGCACAGCAGCACCTGCCGGTGCAGCCGTTCCGACGCGTTCAGCGCGCTCGGCGGGTTGCGCGGGTAATGGCATTCACCTTCGACCAGGGTCGCCTTGCAGCTGCCGCAGACGCCGGCGAGGCACGAGTACGGCAGCGCGAGTCCGGCGCGGCGCGCCGCCTCCAGCACGGTCTCGCCGGGCGCAGCCTCGAATCGCTTGCCATTGGCCTGCAGGGTGATGGTGTGGGACACGCGCGCGCGGCTCGGGGGGAGCGCCGATTGTCGCCGAATTCGCCGGCCGTCGCGAAACGCGGGCCGCGGCGCGCACGCCGCGTGCCCGGCCCGTGGCGGCCTCGGCTATAGTCGGCGCCCGCCCGCGGAGCCGCGTCGCCATGTCCCTCTGGAAGCAATCGACCGACCTCGACCGCATCAATGCGTGGAATCGCGGCTGCATGGTCGAGCACCTCGGCATGCGCGTGACCGCGATCGGCGACGACTGGCTGCGCGGCACGATGCCGGTCGACGCGCGGACGCGGCAGCCGTTCGGCCTGCTCCACGGCGGCGCCTCGGTCGCGCTGGCCGAGTCGCTCGGCAGCCTCGCCGGCAATCTCTGCCTCGACGCGTCCGAGATGGCGGTCGGCCTCGACATCAATGCCAACCACGTGCGTGCCGTGACCGCGGGCGAGGTCACCGGCACGGCGCGCGCGCTGCACCTCGGCCGCACCACCCAGGTGTGGGAGATCCGCATCGAGGACGAGCGCGGCCGGCTGGTCTGCATCTCGCGCCTGACCCTCGCGGTGGTGCCGCGCGAATCGCCGAGGCCGGTCGGCGGATGACGCCGGCGCCGTACGACGCGCTCACGCCGGACCTCGTGCTGGACGCGGTGGAAGCGGCCGGCTACGCCACCGACGGCCGCCTGCTCGCGCTGCCGAGCTACGAGAATCGCGTCTACCAGGTCGGCGTCGACGGTGGCGTTCCGCTGGTCGCGAAGTTCTACCGCCCCGCGCGCTGGAGCGACGCGGCGATCCTCGAGGAGCATGCCTTCGCATTCGAGCTCGTCGCCGCGGAATTGCCGGTGGTCGCGCCGCTGTGCGTCGATGGTGCGTCGCTGCTCGCCCATGGCGGCTACCGCTACTCGCTCTATCCACGCCGCGGCGGGCGCGCGCCCGAGCTCGAATCGAGCGAGAACCTGGCCTGGATGGGCCGGCTGCTCGCGCGCATCCACGGCGTCGGCGCGCGCTCGCGCTTCCACGCGCGCGGCTCGATCGACGCGGATGCGTTCGTGCGCGACGCGGCACGCGCAGTGCTCGCGTCGGGATTGCTGCCCGATCGCCTGCATGCGACCTATCGCGAGCGCGCCGACGCGATCGCCGCGCGAATCGACGCCCTCTTCGCCGCGGTCGCGCCGCCGCGCCTGCGCGTGCACGGCGACTGCCACGGCGGCAACGTGCTCTGGACCGAAGCGTCGGGACCGCACTTCGTCGACCTCGACGACGCGCGCATGGGGCCGGCGGTGCAGGACCTGTGGATGCTCGCGGCGGGCGAGCGGGCGCTCGACGCGCTGCTCGAGGGCTATGCCGAATTCCGCGACTTCGACGCGGGCGAACTCGCGCTGGTCGAGCCGTTGCGCCTGATGCGCCAGCTGCACTGGGCCGCCTGGGTCGCCGCGCGCTGGCACGACCCGGCGTTCCCGCGCGGCTTCCCGCAGGTCGGCGAGGCACGCTGGTGGGAGCAGCACGTCAGCGACCTCGGCGAGGCACTCGAGGGCCTGTCCTGACCGCCGCGCGCGTCGCACCTGCTCGTGCTGCTTTGCGGCAATCTTTTCGCTACGATGCCGCGATGAACGAGTCCGCCCGGTCCCTGGACGTGTCGACGCCGAACGATCGCCTGCGCGCGCTGCGTTACGCGTGGCGCACGCCGCAGCTCCTGCTGCACGGGCTGATCGCGGTGCCGCTCGCGCTGCTCGCGCTGAACCCGCTCGCGGCGCGCGTGCGCGTCGGCCGCGTGACGTTCGAGAAGGCGATGATCCGCTGGTGGTCCGGCCGCCTCGTGCGCATCTTCGGCCTGCGCATCCGCCGCTTCGGCGAGCCGCTGCCCGGCGCGGTGCTGTACGTCGCCAACCACATCTCGTGGCTCGACATCGAGCTGATGCACAGCCAGCGCCCGGTCAGCTTCGTCGCCAAGAGCGAGATCGCGCGCTGGCCGTTCGTCGGCTGGCTGGCGTCGCGTGCGGGCACGATCTTCCATCGCCGCGGCGACACCGACTCGCTCAACGCGGTCATGGGCCGGGTCGTCGCGCGGCTGCGCGCGGGCGAGCCGGTCGGCGTGTTCCCGGAAGGCGGCAGCGGCCACGGCGACCGCGTCGGCACCTTCCATGCGCGCATCTTCCAGACCGCGCTCGATGCCGACGTGCCGGTGCAGCCGGTCGCGCTGCGCTACGGCCGCGACGGCCGCCAGGATCGCAGCGTGCCGTTCGCGCGCAAGGAGAGTTTCTTCGCGAACTTCCTGCGCGTGCTCGGCAACCCGCCGATGGACGCGGAGATCCATTTCCTCGCGCCGGTCGAGGCGACGCCCGAAGCGCGCCGCCGCATGGCCGAGCAGAGCCGCTGGCGCATCGTGCAGACGCTCGGTTACGGCGATGGCTGAGCCGCTGTTGCGCGGACGGGATTTCGCACCGCCGCGCTGGCTCGCCAACCCGCACCTGCAGTCGGTGCTCGCGTCGAGCGGCCTGCGTCGCTTCACCCAGCGCCGTGCGCTGGCGGCGCTCGAGCGCGCGAGCGAGGAACACCTGCTCGATTGCGGCGATGGCGTGCGGCTGCTCGGCTTCCTCGCGCGGCAGCGCGCGCAGGCGACGGCGGCGGGCCTCGTCGTGCTGCTGCACGGCTGGGAGGGCAGCGCGCGCTCGTCCTACGTTGTCGCGACCGCCACGCGACTGCTCGCCGACGGCTACGACGTGTTCCGGCTCAATTTCCGCGACCACGGCGACACCCACCACCTGAACCGCGAGCTGTTCCACTCCAACCGCATCGACGAAGTCGTCGCCGCGGTGCGTGGGGTGCGCGCGCGCTTCGCCGCGGCAGCCGTGGCGCTGGCCGGCTTCTCGCTCGGCGGCAACTTCGCCCTGCGCGTCGCGCTGCGCGCGCCGGACGCGGTCGCGTACGCGCTCGCCGTGTGTCCGGTCGTCAGCCCGGCCGCGGGCCTGTTCGGCCTCGAGGAAGGGCCGTGGTTCTACCAGCGCTACTTCCTGCACAAGTGGCGCGCCTCGCTGCGGCGCAAGCAGATGCTGTTCCCCGACGTCGACTGGTTCAGCCGCGACGAACTCGGCGCCGACCTGCGCGGCCTGACCCAGGCGCTGGTGCTGCGCCACACGCGCTTCGAATCGCTCGACGCGTACCTCGACGGCTATTCGATCGCCGGCGAGCGCCTGCGCGGCATCGCCGTGCCGGCGACGATCCTGACCGCGGCGGACGACCCCGTCATCCCGGTCGCCGACTTCCATGCCCTGCAGCTGCCGCCGCAGGTCGAACTCGATGTCGCCGCGCACGGCGGGCATTGCGGCTTCATCCTCGATGCTTCGCTGCGCAGCTTCACCAGCGACTACATCGCCCAGCGCATGCGCCGGCATCTGGGCGCGGGCTCGCGCACGGAAGCGCACGCTGCAGCCGAAGCCGCTGCAAGCGCGGACGCCTGAAACACGAAGGGCACGAAGAACGCTGCAAGGGGCCGTGTCGCGGGCAGGCGGCGTCGTACGGGGTCGCGAACGCAGAACCTGAGCCGTCAGTCGCGCAACCAGCGCAGCATGTGCGGGTAGGCCGGGGCGCCGGGCCGTGCCTGCGACGGCAGCGTGCAGAGGGCGAGCGCGGCGAGGCCGGCGGCGCCGGGGTAGACGCCGAGCTCGTAGCTCCGCGCGAGCGACAGCGAGTGGCCGTGGTAACCGCCGGCATGGAACAGCAGCGCCAGCGGCAGGCCGAGGTGCAGGGCCGCCGCGACCGACCACGCGATCGACTCGACTTCCCCACCGTGCGGGTGCGCGACCTCGCCGTCGAGCGCGTCGTCGAGCGCGTGGCGGTACGACGATGGCGTGAGCGCGACGTGGGCCGCCTCGTGCAGCAGGTCACCCGGCCAGGCGAGGCGCTCGCGGTCATAGACGATCGCGCCGCGCACGATGCGGACGCCGGGCAGGAAGGTGTCGGCGTCGAGCGGTTCCTCGCGCACGTCGAGGCCGATCCCGCGCAGGAACGCGACGATGCGCCCGGTCGCGTCGGCGTCCACCGGCTCAGTCCGCCGGCACGGTGCGGCCGGTCGCCCACGCGCGCAGCGCGGCGACCTTCTCGGCCATCAGCACCGACAGCGGCCGCGTGTTGGCGCACTCCGCCAGCAGGTGCGCCTGGCTCGGCGCGTCGCGGCGCTCGGCCGCCGCCGCGTACAGCGCCGCCACCACGACCTGCTCGATCTCCGCACCCGAGTAGCCGTCGCTGGCGGCGGCGAGCGCGTCGAGGTCGTAAGCCCCGGGTTCGAGGCCGCGGCGATCGAGGTGCAGGCGGAAGATCTCCGCGCGCGTCGGCGCGTCGGGCAGGTCGACGAAGAAGGTCTCGTCGAAGCGGCCCTTGCGCAGCAGCTCCGCCGGCAGCTGGCGCACCTCGTTCGCGGTCGCGACCAGGAACACCGGCGCCTTGCGCTCGGCCATCCAGGTCAGCAGGTAGCCGAGCACGCGCCGCGAGACGCCGCCGTCGTCGTCCGCCGCGGCGAGCGCCTTCTCGATCTCGTCGATCCACAGCACGCACGGCGCGAGCAGTTCGGCGCTGCGCAGCGCCTCGCGCAGGTTGCGCTCGGTTTCGCCGTGGTACTTGTTGTAGAGCGCGCCGACGTCGAGGCGCACCAGCGGCACGCCGAAGCCGCCCGCGGTCGCCTTCGCGGCGAGGCTCTTGCCGCAGCCCTGGACGCCGAGCAGCAGCATGCCGCGCGGCGGATCGAGGCGCAGGCTGTGCTTCTCGCCGAGGAACGCGCCGCGGCGCTGGGCGATCCACTGCTTCAGGCGCGCGAGCCCGCCGACCTGGGCGAACCGCGCCGTCTCGTACTCGAAGTGCAGCAGGCCGTTGCGATCGAGCAGGGCGTGCTTGGCGCGCGCGAGTTCGGGCAGGTCGGCCGGCGTGATCGCGCCGTCGTCGTAGATGAGCTTGCGCGCGATCCGGCGCGCGTCGTCGAGTGGCAAGCCGGCGAGGTTGCGCACGATCGCGCGCGCGGCGTCGGCGTCGACCTCGACGCGGCGGCCGCCGTGGTCGCGCGAATAGCGGAACGCTTCCTCGCGCAGCATCGCGGCGAGTGCCTCGCGGTCCGGCAGCGCGAACTCGTAGCGCGTCGCGACGGCGGCCAGTTCGTCGGGCAGCTCCAGGCCCTTGCCGACCAGCACCATCGTGTGTTCGGCGCAGCCCTGCCGCTGCACGATCTCGCGCAGCAGGCGCAGCGTCATCGGGTAGCGCAGGTACGGCTGGAAGTCGAGCAGCAGGTAGACGCCGGGCACGGGGTTGCGGCGGATCGCCTGCAGGCTGAGGCTGGCGTCGGGCGCCTCGCGCATCCGTTCGTCGTCGGCCGTGTCGTCGGCGTCGAGGTCGAGGCGCTCGAGGCCGCCGGTGATGCTCCAGCGATGGAACGGCCGCAGGCTCTGGGCGATCGCGTGGCGGAAGCCCTCGATCACCCCGTTCTCGTCCGCGGTCTCGACCAGCAACAGCGGCGTGCGGGCACGGAGCAGGGTGACGAGGTCCTGGTTGCGGCTCACGGCGCTCGGGGCAGGCGTCAAAGCGCGAAAGCCTAGCACGGGCGGATGCGGCATAATGCGCGGTCCGGCGGCGAGCGCATCGCCGCGCCCCCACCGCACTCGACCACCATGCTCAACGACGTCATCGAACTGCACCGACAGGGCCGCATCGACGAGGCCGAGGCCGGCTATCGCGCCTGGCTCGCCGACCATCCCGACGACGTCGACGCGCTGCATGCGTTCGGCATGCTGCGCAGCCAGCGCGGCGATTTCACCGAGGGCGCGCAGCTGCTCGCGCGTGCGCAGGAACTCGCGCCGGCGGATGCCGACGTCGGGCTCGCGCTGGCCGCGCTGCGCTACTGCGAAGGCGATTTCGAGGCCGCGCGCCGCGGCTTCCATCACGCACTCACGCTCGACCCGAACCTGCCCGGCGCCCATGCCGGACTCGGCCAGCTCGCGCTGATGCGCGGCGAGCGCGAGGAGGCGGAGCGCCATTTCCGCACCGCGATGCGCGCGGGCGAGGAGCCGCAGGCACTCGCCGGCCTGGCCAGCCTCGCGGTCGAACGCGGCGACCTCGACGGCGCCCTGCGCCAGCTCGGCCGCGCGGCCGAACTCGCGCCGAACGATGCCCTGATCCAGTTCATGCTCGGCCAGGCGTTCGCGCGCCGCGGCACGACCGCGTTCGCCGAGCAGGCGTTCCGCAACGCGCTGCGCCTGCGCCCGGACCTGCACGTCATCCGCTCGTGGCTCGCCTCGGTGCTGCTGCAGGGCGGGCGTCCGGCCGAGGCTGGGGCGGTCTACGAGGAGATGCTCGCCGCGCCGGGCTTCGAGAACGCGGCGCGGATCGGCCTCGCCGACGTCGCGCGCGCCGAGGGTCGCCACGAGGATGCGATCGCCGCGTACCGCGACGCGCTCGCGGCCGAGCCTGGCCAGGTCCAGCCGACGCTGGCCCATGCCTGGACGCTCGCCAACCTGGGCCGCTTCGACGAGGCGCTCGCCGCCTACGACGCCTGCCTCGCGGTCGCCGACGACGCCGAGGTGCGCGCCGCGCGCGCGCAGATGCTCGCGCTGACCGGCCGCCTCGCCGACGCGGAGTCGGAACTGAAGCGGCTGCTGGAACGCAATCCCGGCGATGCGCGCGCACGCGGCCAGCTCGCGCTCGTCAGCGAGCAGCTCGGCGCGCTCGAGGACGCCGATGCGCAGGCCGCGGTCGCGCTGTCGAGCGCGCGTTCGCCGACGCTGCAGCTGCTGCGCACGCGCGCGCATCTGCGCGAGGGCCGCGTCGATGCGGCACGCGAACTCCTCGACGAGCTCGGTCGCGAAGCACTGCCGCCGCCGCTCGCGGCGCAGCGCTGGAACCTGCTCGGCCGCGCGTTCGACCGCGCCGGCCGCTTCGACGACGCGGTCAGCGCGTTCGCCGAGGCACAGCGCGGCCTGCCGGTCGCGATGCCGTTCCACGGCGAGCCGCCGCCGACGCTGGACGCGCTGCTGGCCGAACACGTCGCGCCGGAGTGGCCGCAGGCGCCGGTGCTGCTGCTCGGCCTGCCCGGCAGCAACGTCGAACTGGTCGCCGCGCTGCTGGCGCGCCAGCCCGGGCTCGGCGTCAATCGCAGCCGCACCGGCGCGCCGCTCGACGACGACTTCGACCAGCCGCACTTCGAGGCGGCGCTCGGCCACTTCGATGCCGCCGCGCGCGAGCGCGTGCGCGAGCGCTGGCGCGCCTCGATGGCGGCGCTCGGGCTCGGCGATGCCGGCACGATCGTCGACTGGCTGCCACGCTGGGACTCGCGCCTGCTCGCGCTGGTGCACCGCGCGATGCCGGGCACGCGCATCGTCGTGGTCGAGCGCGACCCGCGCGACGAACTCCTGAACTGGCTCGCCTTCGGCTGGGTGCCGGGTTTCACCTGCACCGATCCGGTGGTCGCGGCCGACTGGCTCGCGCTCGCGCGCCGTGACCTGCGCGCCGGCGCCTCCGCCGTCGACCCGCGCCGCCTGGTCGTGTCGGCCGATGCGCTGCTGGCCGATCCGTCCGGCAGCGAGGGTCGCGCGCTGGCGCAGTTCCTCGGCATCGGGCGCATCGACACCGATGCGCCGCCGGCGCTCGCCGCGCGCGGGCTCGGCGGCCTGCCGCTGCGCTTCGAACCCGGCCATTGGCGGCAATACGCCACGGCGCTCGCGACCGCATACGCGCGACTCGGCGCCTGAGCCGCGCTATCGTTGCGCGACGATCCTGCACGGGCCGCGACCATGCGCCTCCACAGCGACGACTTCAGCGAGATGCAGCCGATCCCGCCCGCGTGCGCGTTCGGCCGCCCCGGCGCCGCCGGGGAACCCTGCGTGTTCTCGGACAACCGCAACCCGCACCTGGCCTGGAGCGACGTCCCGGCCGGCACGCGCTCGTTCGCGCTGGCGTGCATCGACGTCGACGTGCCGTCGGCCGGCGACGACGTCAACCGCGAGGGCCGGCAGGTGCCGGACTCGCTGCCGCGCGTCGAGTTCGTGCACTGGCTGCTCGCCGACCTGCCCGCGGACTGCCGCGAACTCGCGCACGGCGCGTGTTCCGACGGCGTCGTCACGCACGGCAAGCGCACGCCGCCCGGCCCGGCCGGCACGTGCCAGGGGCGGAACGACTACACCGGCTGGTTCGCCGGCGACCCCGGCATGCAGGGCGACTACCTCGGCTACGACGGTCCCTGCCCGCCGTGGAACGACGAGCGCGTGCATCGCTACCGCTTCGAACTGCACGCACTCGACCTCGCCGGCCTCGGACTCGCGCCCGGCTTCCACCTCGACCAGTGGCGCGAGGCGATCCGTGGCCACGTGCTCGCGACCGCCACCCTGACCGGCACCTACACGCTCAACCCCGCGCTGCGTCGCTGACGCCGGCGCCGCGACCGACGAGACCGATGAACGCATCCGCCGCCCAACCCACCGACCTGGCTTCGCGGCGCGCGGCCGCCTTCGCGCTCGCCCGGCAGGGACGCATGCTGGAGGCGGAACGCGCCGTCGCCGAGCTGGTCCGCGACCTCCCCGACGACGTCGAGGCGCTGAATTTCCTCGCCGTCTGCGCGCATGGGCGTGGCCGCGCCGACGAGGCGCTGGACCTGCTCACGCGCGCGCGCCGCGCGCAGCCGGACGACGCCGCGACGCTGGTCAACCTCGGCGCGCTGCAGCGTGAACGCGGCCTGCTCGACGAAGCCGAAGCGGCCTTCGGCGAGGCGGTCAGGCTCGCCCCGGACATCCATGTCGCGCGCCTGCGCCTGGCCGAAGTGATCGGCGCGCGCGGCCGGCCGCGCGACGCGCTGCCGGTGTACTTCGGCGCGATCATGACCGCGCAGAAGAACGGCGCCTGGCTCAACGAGGCGACCACCGAGCCAGCCCTGAAGCCGCTCGTGCTGCACGCGATGCGCGTCATCGACGAAGGCCGGCGCGCGCTGTTCGGCGCGATGCTGGCGCCGCTGCGCGACCGCTACGGCGAACTCGCCCTGCGCCGGGTCGCGCGCATGCTCGCGACCTGGCTCGGCGACCTGCAGCCCGCCTACGCCGATCCGGCGCAGCGACCGACCTTCCTCTACATGCCGGACCTGCCGAGCACGCGCTTCTTCGACCGCTCGCTGTTCCCGTGGTACGAGGCATTCGAGGCGCGCACCGCGGAAATTCGCGCCGAAATGGAAGCGGTCTACGCGCAGGAGATCGGCTTCGAGCCGTTCTTCGGCGAACTCGACGGCACCAAGGCACGCATCGAGGACCACCTCGGCAATTCGCGCGGCGAAACGCCGAAGTGGGACGCGTTCTTCTTCTACCGCCACGGCCGTCGCTACGACGAGAACGCGGCGCGCTGCCCGGTCACCACGGCCGCGCTCGACCAGATCCCGCTCTGCCGCATCCCCGACCACGCGCCGGAAGTCTGCTTCTCGGTGCTGACGCCGGGTTCGCACATCCTGCCGCACCGTGGCGTGACCAACACGCGCTCGGTCAACCACCTGCCGCTGGTCGTGCCCGAAGGCGACCTCGCCCTGCACGTCAGCGGCGAGAGGATGCACTGGCAGGAAGGGCGCTGCTTCACGTTCGACGACACTTTCGAGCACGAAGCGTGGAACCGCAGCGACGCGACCCGCGTCGTGCTGCTCGCTGACGTCTGGAACCCGTACCTGACCGAGGTCGAGCGTGAGGCGCTGACCGTGCTCGTCGCCGGCATCGGCGACTTCAACCGCGAGGCGCGACTCGCCTAGGCGAACGCGAGCAGCGCGAGGCCGAGCGCGATGCGATAGAACGCGAACGGCGTGAAGCGGTGCGTACGGATCCAGCCGAGCAGCCAGCGCACGGCGACGAACGCGGTCGCCGCCGAAACCACGAAGCCGAGGCCGAGCGCGCCCCAGTCCTCGTGTGCGCCGCCGAGTCGCGCCGCCTTCAGCAGTTCGTAGCCGCTCGCCGCGAACATGGTCGGGATGCCGACGAGGAACGCGAATTCGGTCGCGGCGGCGCGATTGCTGGTGCCGGCGAGCATCGCGACGAAGATCGTCGCGGCCGAGCGCGAGGTGCCCGGGAACACGCCGGCGACGACCTGCGCCAGTCCGACCAGCACCGCGACGGTCCAGGTGATCCCGCTCGCATCGGGGCGCCGCGCCGCGAAGCGTTCGGCGGCGAGCATCCAGACGCCGCCGATGACGAGCGCCCACGCCACCGGCGCGATCGTCTCCGGCAGGCGGAAGCCGGCCCTGGCCACGGCGAGGCCGAGCACCGCGGTGATCAGGAAGGCCAGTGCGAGCCGTGCGGCGTAGGCACGGTTGCCCGCCTCGCGCAGGCCGGTCGCGAGCCGCCACAGGCGCTCGCGATAGATCAGCACGACCGCGAGGATCGCGCCGGCCTGGATGACCACGTTGAACAGGTCCGAGCGCGCACCGAGCCAGCGTTCCGCGATCAGCAGGTGGCCGGTGCTCGAGACCGGCAGGAACTCGGTGACGCCCTCGATCAGGCCGAGAAGGATCGTGCTGGCGATGTCGCTCACCGGGCACCCGTGGCGGTTGCAGGAGCGCCGATTGTACGGCCTGCGCCGGTCGTTCCCGGAATGGTGCATGCCGCGGCCAGGGCGCACCATTTCCGGTGCATGCGCGCAGGATGTCCACCGCAACGCGTTGACCTGTAATGGGTTATGGGGCTGGCACGCCGGTTGCTAATCCGCGTGCATCCTTTTCTCCCTCCCAGGTGGCTTCCCATGACCGTCCAGAACGTGCTCGAGTCGATCAAGGACAACGAGGTCGAGTTCGTCGACCTGCGCTTCGCCGACATGCTCGGCAAGCAGCACCACGTGACCTTCCCCGCGCATTCGGTCGACGAGTCGCTGTTCGAGGACGGCAAGATGTTCGACGGCTCCTCGATCGCCGGCTGGAAGGGCATCAACGAATCGGACATGGTCCTGCTGCCGGATCCGGACTCGTCGTTCATCGACCCGTTCATGGCCGACAAGACGCTGGTCCTGCACTGCGACGTGCTCGAGCCGAGCACGATGCAGGCGTATTCGCGCGACCCGCGCTCGGTCGCGCGTCGCGCCGAGGCGTTCCTCAAGTCGAGCGGCATCGCCGACACCGCGTTCTTCGGCCCCGAGCCGGAGTTCTTCATCTTCGACGGCGTGCGCTGGCAGAACGACATGCAGCGGACCTTCTTCGAGATCCAGTCCGAGGAAGGCCACTGGTCGTCCGCGGCCAAGCTCGACGGCAACAACTCCGGCTACCGCCCGGGCGTGAAGGGCGGCTACTTCCCGGTGCCGCCGGCCGATTCGTTCCAGGACCTGCGCAGCGAGATGTGCAAGGTGCTCGAGCAGGTCGGCATGACGGTCGAGGTGCACCACCACGAGGTCGCGACCGCGGGCCAGTGCGAGATCGGCACGCGCTTCAACACGCTGGTGAAGAAGGCCGACGAGCTGATGGCGATGAAGTACGTCATCCGCAACGTCGCCCACCAGTACGGCAAGACCGTGACCTTCATGCCGAAGCCGATCGTCGGCGACAACGGCTCGGGCATGCACGTGCACCAGTCGCTCTCGAAGGGCGGCCAGAACCTGTTCGCGGGCGACCTCTACGGCGGGCTGTCGCAGACCGCGCTGTACTACATCGGCGGCATCTTCAAGCATGCGCGCGCGATCAATGCGTTCTCGAACGCGACGACGAACAGTTACAAGCGCCTGGTGCCGCACTTCGAGGCGCCGGTGATGCTGGCCTATTCGGCGCGCAACCGCTCGGCGAGCTGCCGCATCCCGTTCGTGCACAGCCCGAAGGCGCGCCGCATCGAGGTGCGCTTCCCGGATCCGATGCAGTCGGGCTACCTCACCTTCACCGCGCTGATGATGGCCGGCCTCGATGGCATCCTGAACAAGATCGACCCCGGCGCCCCGGCCGACAAAGACCTGTACGACCTGCCGCCGGAAGAGGAGAAGAACATCCCGACCGTCTGCCATTCGCTCGACATGGCGCTCGAGGCGCTGGACAAGGACCGTGGCTTCCTCAAGGCGGGTGGCGTGTTCAGCGACGACCTCATCGATGCCTACATCGAGCTGAAGATGCAGGAGGTCACCCGCTTCCGCGCGGCGACGCATCCGCTCGAGTACCAGATGTACTACGGCATCTGATCGACGGCCGCCGCACGCGGACCGCATGGACGCGCGTCGGCCAACGGCGCGCGCGAAAAAAAAAAGAAGGGCGGCGCGAGCGCCGCCCTTCCCATCGGCCGCAGGCTCAGAGCGTGCGGTCGAATTCGCTGATCTGCCGCTCCGCCTCGTCCTTGGCGATGCCGTAGCGTTCCTGCAGGCGACCGGCGAGGTATTCGCTGTTGCCTTCGGCGACCTGCAGGTCGTCGTCGGTCAGCTTGCCCCACTTCGCCTTCAGCTTGCCGGCGAGCTGCTTCCACTGGCCCTTGATCCTGTCTTCGTTCATGGGTGCTCCTTACGTTGGCGATGGAAAGTGCGCGGTCGTCTCAGCGGGATCAGCCGTTCGACTTCAGGCCGCTGGCGTCGACGTCCTTGACGCCCTTCACGCTGCGCGTGGCGGCGACCGCCTTCTTGACCGCGATGTCGTTCTCGAGCACGCCGGTCAGGGTCACGACGCCGTCGACGGTCTTGACGCTGATGTCCATGCTCTTCACGCCATCGGTGGTCGCGAGCTCGGACTTGACCTTGGTGGTGATCCAGGTGTCGGTCACCGGCTGGTCGGACTCGCCGGCCGTGTTGGCATCGTTCGGCGTGACGGGCGCGGCGGCCAGGACGGCCGAGGAACCGCCGACGGCGAGCAGCGCGGCGAGAGCGAGGGTCGAGGTACGGGTATTCATGGCATAGCCTCCTGGTCTTGGTCTGGACGCCGTTGGGTCGGCGCCACGACCGCGTTGGTCGTGGGAGGACCGTAGCGGCGCGATTCCAACCTCCGGATGAACAACGCTTTTTTCATGGGGGCGCGATTCAGCTGCGGGGCTGCGGATGGGCTTTGCACTACAATGGTGCAATGAGCGCCGGACGATCCATTGCGAGCGGAGAGGACCTCGACCCGATCGCGGCGGCCTGTGCGACGCCGTTCGCGTGCATCGATCGCGACCTCGCAGTGCGCGCGATGAACGCGGCGATGCACGACTGGATCGGCGCCGGCACGCGACCCGCCGCGTTGTCCGTGCTCGACGCGAGGCCGCCCTCGCTCGGTGACGCGGTGCGGCGCGCGTTCGCCGACGAGCGCCGTGTCTGGCTGCGCGAGGCGCGCTTGCGTACCGCAATCGGCGACCGCGTCGCCGACGTCGCCGTGACGCCGATCGACGGCGCCCAGGCCGTGCTCGAGGTGTTGCCGGCGCTCGGCGAAGCCAGCGGCGCGACGCGATGGTCGGAATCGTTGCGCGGCTTCGCGCACGAGGTGCGCGGTCCGCTGGCCGGCATGCGCGGCGCGGCGCAATTGCTGCAGCGGCGCATCGACGATGCGGCGACGCGCGAACTCGCCGACCTCGTCGTGGCGGAAGTCGATCGCCTCGCCACGCTCGCCGAGCGGTTGCTGCAGGCCGGCGGCAAGCCGCGCCTCGCGGTCGTGAACGTGCACGAGGTGCTCGAACGGGTCGCCGCGCTGGCGCGAACCGGCGACGCCGCGCCGGACCTGCGCCGCGACTACGATCCGAGCCTGCCGGCCGTGCGCATCGACGGCGACCGCATCCTGCAGGCGCTCCTGAACCTCGTCCGCAACGCGATCGAGGCCGGCGCGACGCAGGTCGTGCTGCGCACCCGTGCCGAGCACGCGGCGCGCATCGGCGAGCGCGTCGTGCGGCTCGCGCTGCGCATCGACGTCGTCGACGACGGCGGCGGCGTGCCCGCCGCGCTCGCCGCGACCCTGTTCGAGCCGATGGTGTCCGGCCGCGCCGACGGCAGCGGCCTAGGACTCGCGATCGCGCGCGAGATCGCGCGCGAGCACGGCGGCGATGTCGTGCACGCCGGTGCGCCCGGCGCGACGACGTTCTCGCTGCTGCTGCCCGCGGTGGACTGAATGCGGGGGCCGACGCCATGAACCCGGCGGCCGGATCGGCGTGGATCGTCGACGATGACCGCGCGGTGCGCCTCGTGCTCGCCGCGGCGCTGCGCGAAGCGGGATTCGCCGCGCGCGAGTTCGAGCGCGCCGAAAACCTGCTCGCCGCCCTCGACGACGACGCCCCCGACCTCGTCTTCACCGACGTGCGCATGCCGGGCGCGAGCGGACTGGACCTGCTCGAGCGCCTCGCGGCGCTGCGGCCCGGCCTGCCGGTCGTGGTCATGAGCGCGTTCACCGACGTCGCGACGACGGCGTCGGCGTACCGGCTCGGCGCGTTCGACTACCTGCCGAAGCCGTTCGACCTCGACCATGCGGTCGCCGCCGCGCGCCGGGCGCTGGCGCAGCACGTGGCGACGCCGGCGCGCGACGCGGTCGCGTACGGGGAACATGAGCTGATCGGCCGCAGTGCGCCGATGCGCGAGCTGTTCCGCGCGATCGGGCGCGTGGCCGCGAGCGGCCTCGGCGCGCTGATCATCGGCGAGACCGGCACCGGCAAGGAGCTGGTCGCGCGCGCCCTGCATCGCGAGAGCGCGCGCGCGGGCCGGCCGTTCGTCGCGCTCAACACGGCGGCGATCCCGACCGAGCTGCTCGAATCCGAGCTGTTCGGCCACGAGGCCGGCGCGTTCACCGGCGCCACCCGCCGCCAGGCCGGCCGCTTCGAGCAGGCCGAACGCGGCACGCTGTTCCTCGACGAGATCGGCGACATGCCGCTGGCGCTGCAGACGCGCCTGCTGCGCGTGCTCGCCGCGGGCGAGTTCTACCGCGTCGGCGGACGCGAGCTGATCCGCACCGACGTGCGCGTGGTCGCCGCGACCCACCAGGACCTCGACGCCAGGGTCGCGCGCGGCGAGTTCCGCGCCGACCTGCTGCACCGGCTCGACGTCGTCCGGCTCGAGGTGCCGCCGCTGCGCGAACGCGCCGACGACGTGCCGTTGCTGGCGGGGCACTTCCTCGCGCGTGCGGCCGCACTCGCCGGTGGCGAAGCCAAGCGCTTCTCCGCCGCCGCGCTCGACGCGCTGCGCGCGTACGCCTGGCCCGGCAACGTGCGCCAGCTCGAGAACCTGTGCCGGCGCCTGGCCGTGCTCGCCACCGGGCGCGAGATCGGCCTCGCCGACCTGCCGCCCGCGATCCTCGCCGGTGGCGGTGGCGGGGACGACGCGGCGGCGTGGGAAGCACCGCTGCGCGCCTGGGTCCAGCGCCGCCTCGACGCCGGCGCGAGCGAGCTCTATCGCGACGCCGGCGCGCGCTTCGAGCGCGCGCTGCTGGACGCCGCGCTCGCCGCGCACGGCGGGCACCGGCAGAACGCCGCGCGCGCCCTCGGTCTCGGTCGCAACACGCTCACGCGCAAGCTCGGCCGCTCACGCGCCCGGCGCGGGCGCACGCGCTGATACGATGGCGCTTCCCGCCATGCGGCAGTTCGAGATGGCCGACATCGTCCCCTGCAGCGCCGTGACCGCGCCGGGCGTGACCGGCGCGCAGCGCACGCCGGCGCCCGCTTGCGGCGTCGCCGCCGTCGCCAGCGCCACCAGCGCCCCGCGCGGGGGTTGCCGGTGAACACGGGCGCGCTGCAGGTGCGGGACGCGCGGCCGTCCGACGCCGCATTCATCGTCGCCGCGAACGCGGCGATGGCGCTCGAGACGGAGGGACTCGTGCTCGATGCCGGGCGCCTCGCGCGCGGCGTCGCCGCGGTGTTCGCGGTGCCGGAGCGCGGCTTCTACCTCGTCGCCGAACACGATGGCGTTCCGGTCGGTTGCCTGATGGTCACGCGCGAATGGAGCGACTGGCGCGACGGCGACTGGTGGTGGCTGCAGAGCGTCTACGTGCTGCCGTCGGCGCGTCGGCTGGGCGTCTTCCGTGCGCTGCACGCCGAGGTGGAGCGGCGCGCGGCGGCCACCCCGGGGGTGGTCGGCCTGCGCCTGTACGTCGAGCGCGACAACACGCGGGCGCAGGCGACCTACGCCGCGATCGGCATGCACGAAACCGCGTACCGGCTGTACGAGCGCGAAGCGCCGCGCAGGCGGGATCCGTGAGCCGGCGTTCGACGCTGCGGCATGCGCTGCACGATGCGTGGCAGCTGTCGCTGGCGCCCGGCCTGCCGGCGCGATGGCCGTGGCCGCGTGCATGGGCGGCCTGGCGGCGGCTCGCGTCGCGGCCGGAACTGTATGCCGAGGCCGTCGCCGCGGCGGCCGTTGCGGCCGAAGTGGTGCCGATCACGGATGCGGCCGCGTTCGCGCGCGACGTGCGCCTCACCTGGCTGCTCGATATCGCCGACCTCTACCGGTCGCGCCGGCACGGGCTGGACTGGTGGCCGGATGCGTTCGAGGTCGAGGGCGCCTGGCCGCGGCAGGGACCGTTCGTAGCGCTGACCTTCCACTACGGCACGGGCCTGTGCATCTGCCGCTCGCTGCGCCAGGCCGGCCATCGCAACCGTTTCCTCTCCGGCCGTTTCGAGGCCGGTGCATTCCGTTCGCGCCCCTTGCTCGGGCGCTACGGCCGGCTGCGCCTCGCCGAGGTCGAACGCCTCGGCGGCGAACCGGTCGCGTACCGGCCGCGCGTGCGCGCGGAGCTGCTCGACACGCTCGCGCGCGGCTCGTCGGTGATCGGCCTGGTCGACGTGCCGCCGCGTCTCGCGCCACGCGGGCAGCATCCGGTCTCGCTGCTCGGCCACCGCGCGAGCCTGCCGGACGGCCTGCTGCTGCTCGCGCGCGATGCCGGCGTGCCGATCGTTCCGTGCTGGGTCGAGATCGATTTCGCGACCGGGCGCCGTCGCCTCGTGATCGGCGCGGCGCGCGCGCCCGAACCGGTCGGTCCGGCGCTGGCGGCGCTCGCGGCCGACCTCGAGCGGCTGGTCCGCGCGCAGCCCGCGGCGTGGATGTTCTGGCGCGAATGGCGCCAGTGGCTGCAGGATGCGGCGACATGCGCCGCGGTCGACACGTTCTCAAACGCGGATGCAGGGGGTAGGCTAGCCCCTTCCGAACCGGCGACAGGGTTTCTGGCATGAATTCCCGCATGGGGCGCGCAGGCATCATCGGTGGTGTCCGCATCCCGTTTTGCCGCAACAACACGGCCTACGCCGACGTCGGCAATTTCGGCATGGCGGTGAAGACGCTGGGTGCGCTGGTGGAGCGTTTCGAGCTGCACGGCGTCGAACTCGGCGAGGTCGCGTTCGGCTCGGTCATCAAGCACGCATCGGACTGGAACCTCGCGCGCGAGGCGACGCTGTCCTCCGGCCTCGCGCCGACCACGCCGGGCCTGACCACCGCGCGCGCCTGCGGCACCTCGCTCGACAACGTGCTCGTGATCGCCGACCGGATCGCGACCGGGCAGATCCAGGCCGGCATCGCCGGCGGCGCCGATACCACCAGCGACGTGCCGATCGTCTACTCGCGCGCGTTGCAGCAGCGCCTGCTCGCGGTCAACCGTGCGCGCAAGCCGATCGACAAACTGCGCGCCGCGCTGCGCGGTTTCTCCTTCGGCGAACTCAAGCCGTCGTTCCCGGGCGTGGCCGAGCCGCGCACCGGCAAGTCCATGGGCGAGCACTGCGAATTGATGGCGCGGGAATGGTCGATCGCGCGCGAGGACCAGGACCGCCTCGCGCTGGAGAGCCACCGCAAGCTCGCCGCAGCCTACGAGCGCGGCTTCTTCCAGGACCTCGTGGTGCCGTTCCGCGGCGTCGAGCGCGACAACATCCTGCGTCCGGATACGACCATGGAGAAGCTCGCCGCGCTCAAGCCCGCGTTCGACCGCACCTCCGGCAAGGGCACGCTGACCGCGGGCAACTCGACCGCGCTGTCCGACGGCAGCGCCGCGGTGCTGCTCGCCAGCGACGAGTGGGCCGCCGCGCGCGGCCTGAAGGTACAGGCCTACCTGACGCATGCACAGGTCGCGGCGGTCGATTTCGTGCACGGCGAGGGGCTGCTGATGGCGCCGACGATCGCCGTGCCGCGCATGCTCGCGCAGGCCGGTCTCGGCCTGCAGGATTTCGACTTCTACGAGATCCACGAAGCCTTCGCGGCGCAGGTGCTGTGCACGCTGCGCGCGTGGGAATCGGCCGACTACTGCCGCGAGCGGCTCGGCCTCGAGCGGCCGCTCGGTTCGATCGATCCGGCCCGCCTCAACGTCAACGGTTCGAGCCTCGCCGCGGGGCACCCGTTCGCGGCGACCGGCGCGCGCATCGTCGCGACGCTGGCGAAGCTGCTCGAGGACAAGGGCAGCGGGCGCGGGCTGATCTCGATCTGCACCGCCGGCGGCATGGGCGTGACGGCGATCCTCGAGCGGCCCTGATGGAGTCGATGGAGGCACGATGGACAACGGGATCTATGCGCTCGTCCTGACCGGCGACGTGCTGCCGGGCCATGCCGAGGAAACGGTGTGGCCGGCGCTGGCGAAGTATTTCCGCATGGAACCCGACAAGCTGCGCACGCGGTTCATCGCGCGCGCGCCGATCGCGATCAAGCAGGGCGACGACCTCGGCAAGCTGCAGACCCTGCAGGCCGGCATCGCCGCCGTCGGCGCCGAAGCGGAAATCTGCGCGCCGGACGAACGGCCGAACCTGTTCGTCGTGCTCGGCGACAGCGCGCGCGGACCGGTTCCCGCGGTGTTCGTCGACGACCGCGTGGAGCGCGGCCTGTGGCCGGCGCGCCTGTCCGTCGCGGACGTCGGCTCCAACGAGTGGCGCACCTTCGCCGCGGCGGCGCCGCCGGCGGCCGTGGTCGCGGAACCGGTGCCGGAGTTCGACCCGAATGCGTCGCGCGGACGCGACAGCGCCCATTCGTACAAGCCGACGTCGCAGGCCGATGCCGGTCACCGCCTCGCCGCGGTCGCGGCACCGACGGCCGGCGCGCCGCAGCGCCTGCCGGCGGGCGAGGCCATCCATGCCGGCTTCTGGCGCCGCTGCGCAGCGATGATCATCGACGGCGTCCTCGTCGGCATCGTCGTCGCGGCGGTGCAGGCGGCGCTCGGCCTCGGCGTGCTGGGCGCCGGCCTGTCCGGCATGTCCACCGATCCGGCCGGTGGCCTGATGGCCATGGTCGGCGCGGTGCTGCTGCTGTCCGCGCTCGCGTTCGTCGGCCAGTGGCTCTACTTCGCGCTGTTCGAATCCGGCCCCGCGCAGGCGACGCCCGGCAAGATGGCGCTCGGCATCCAGGTCACCGACGAGCACGGTGGGCGGATCGGCTTCGGCCGCGCCAGCGGACGCTGGTTCGGCAAGATCGTCTCCGGCATGGTGTTCTACGTGGGTTTCCTGATGGCCGGCTTCGGCAGCCACAAGCAGGCGCTGCACGACATGATGGCGAACACGTTCGTGGTGTTCGACACGGTCGCGCCGGGCCAGCCGATGCCGACCGTGCGGCCGCCGATGCCGTGGTACGGCTGGCTGGCGAACATCCTCGGCATCGGACTGCCGCTGCTCGCCGTCGCCGCACTCGTGATGCTCGGCGCGGAGCTCGCGCACCTGCACTGACGCACACCCTCGACCGGGCGCCCGGCAGGCAAGAAAAAGGCCGCCCCTGGGCGGCCTTTTCCGGCGCTCCTCGCGCGGCGCTTCAGCCGCGGAACGAGAACAGCATCGGCTTCCAGCCGCCGCCGCTCTGGTAGCTCTGGCCGCGGCGCTTGCGCATGCGGTCGATCAGCTCGAGGCGGCGCGCCTCGGCCCATTCGACGCGCTGCGTCTTCAGTTCGGACGGGTCGACGCCGTGCGCGGCCGCCTCGCTGCGGCGATACGCGACGAAGTCCTCGTAGGCCTCGATCTCGTGCTGCAGCTCGCGCACGCACAACTCGATCATGATCGCGTCGTCGAGGAAGCCGAGCACCGGCACGTTGTCCGGGATGATGTCCTGCGGGTTCGCGAAGTAGGTCAGGCAGGCGAGCACGCGCTGCTTGTCCTCGTCCGGCAGCGCGAAGCCGTCGTCGTTGACCATCGCGATCATGCTGTCGAGCTTGCGCAGGCGCTCGGCGATGAACTGCGGCACGGCGACCTTGTGGCCCTCGTCGAGCAGTCTCGAGGCGGCTTCGGCGACCTGCTGCGCGGACAGGTGCTTCGACTCTTCCTGCGCGCGCTTCATCGCGTCGATGAAATGCTGGAGGTCGGCATCGCCGAGCTCGATGGTGATGGCGAGCGACATGTATCGACTCCACGGAAGGCGGACCGGAAGACTAGCCAGCCGGGCAGGGGGCGTCAATGTCCGCCGGCCGCGACGCGATTGCACCCGGCCTGGTGCGCCCTTTCGCGCCCGGCCGCGCGCTCAGAGGATGCCGGCGAGCCCGGCGCCGAAGGCGGCGACCATGCGCGTGTAGATCGTCTTCGGCGAGAGGTCGACTTCGGGGAAATCGCCGACGTCGTCGTAGCAGGCGTGGAAGCCGGGATCGGACGGCCTCATCGGCTCGCAACCGTCCCTGAGCTCGAAGCTGCTCGAATAGCGGAATGGCCACAGGTCGAACAGTGGCAGCGAGGTCGAGAGGTCCGCGATCGCGTTGTTGAGGCGGCCGACCAGTCCCGGCCGCGGCCGCTTGGCGATCGTCCAGGCGTTGCGTGGCGCGGCATCGCGCTCGATCGCCTCGCGCACGCGCCGCGCCACGGCCGCGTCGTGGATGATGAAGCCCGACTCGGTGTTGTAGTCGTCCGAACGCGGGTCGAAGTTGTGCGATCCGATCAGCGCGACGCGGTCGTCGATGACGATCGACTTCGCGTGCAGGCCGAGGCGCACGCCGCCGCGCTTGAGCGGCGTCCGCCCATAGCGCTCGTAGCGGCCGGTATTGCCGCCGCCCGCGAGTTCCTCGTAGCCGGCGACGAAGGCCGGCGCGTCGGCCGGGAACGGCTTGAACTCGTGGATCTCGAAGCCGTAGCGCTTCAGGTAGCGCTTCTTGTACTTGTACGAGAGTGCGTAGACGTAGAACGCGTCGGTCGCGGCGAGGGAATTGGTCGACACCAGCACGCGCACGGGCTCGGCGCGCTTGCGCAGCTCGCGGAACACCGCGCGCGCGCGCCGGCTCAGCACCAGGTATGGCGTCTCGATGTCGACGCGCTCGTGCGCGCCGCGCAGCAGCTCGATCACGCGCGCGGTCAGTTCGAGCCGGGCCGGGTCGTCGCGGTGCGCCGCCTTGTCGGGTGCGTCCGAGAAGTAGTCGACGCGCCCGACGCGCTGCACGCCGGCCGCGAGGTGGGCGCGCACGTAGTCCGGATCGCCAGCGCGCGAGCGCAGGCGTTCGATGCGCGCGCGGTCGAACCCGGCCGGTGGCGACGCTGGGGTCGGATCGGCCGGGCCGGTGACGAGGCGCCGGTTGACGTCGTTCAGCCGCGTCAGCGGCACCGCGCGCGGATGTGCCCAGAAACGCTCGAACGACGCCTGCATCTCGGCGCCCGCGCCGGGGCCCGCGACCAGCACGTCGCGATCGCGGTAGTCGAACTGCTGGTCCCAGTCGAAGTAGCGGTTCTCGATGTTGCGGCCACCGGCGATGCCGATCTCGCCGTCGACCAGCAGCAGCTTGTTGTGCATGCGCTGGTTGAAGCGCGAGAAGCAGCACAGGATGCCGGCGGCGAACTCGAGCGGCTGCGTGACCGCCTCGGCGAAGGTCGGGTTGTACAGGCGGAACTCGAGGTTCGCGTGCGCGCGCGCGACGCGCGCGAGCCACTCGACGTCGTCGAGCGAGAACAGCTGGTCCGCGAGCACGCGCACGCGCACCCCGCGCCGCGCCGCCGCGACGAGTTCCTCGAGCACGAGCCAGCCGGCATCGTCGTCGGCCCAGATGAAGGTCTGCACGTCGATGCTGCGGGTCGCCGCGCGGATCAGGTGCACGCGCAGGAGCAGCGAGTCCTCGCCGCGCTCGATCACCTCGACGTAGTGCACGGGCGCGCCGGGGCGGCTCCCGGTGCGTGCGTCCGCGGCGTACGCCTGCAGCGGCGAGGGCAGCGCACAGCGGTCCTCGCGCGTGCAGTCGACCGCGCTCGGTCGCTGTGCCGCGACCACCGCCTCGGCGCGCCGCGCGAGCGAGCGGTTGACGCCGCAGCCGGCGAGCAACAGGGCCAACGCGGCCAGCGCGAGCGCGCGCAGCGCCGCGCGACCCGGGTCGCGCCGGCTCACGGTGCAGCGCTCATCCCGGCGATGCGCCCGGCGCTGGCAGCGCGTACACGCTGAAATCGAGTTCGACCTTGTCGGCGAGCGTGCCGCGGTGCGAGCGCATGCCGAACATCGAGCGACGGATCGTGCCGGCGACGCGGATCGGGCAGTCGAGCGCCGGCCGCGCGCAGCCGGCCGGCAGCAGGTCGAAACGCACCGGCCGGGTGATGCCGCGCAGCGTCAGCCGCCCCTGGATGTCGCCGCCGCCGAACAGGCGCGAACGCGGGAACGGGTCCGACGAGAAGGTGATGACCGGATGCCGTTCGACGTCGAAGAAGTCGCGCGACTTCACCCAGTCCTCGTAGGAGCGGCTGGCCATGCGCACCGAGGTCGCGTCGACGGTCGCGTCCACGCGCAGCTGGTTGCGGAACGCGTCGCGATGGACCTCGCCGTGGATGCGCCCGAAGTGCCCGTTGACGCCGAGCAGCCAGACGACCTTGACCCTGAAGCCGAGTTCCGACCGGCTCGCGTCGAGCCGGATCACCTCGCCGTTCGCTCCCTCGTCCGCCGCCATCGCCGCGTTCGCCGCGAACGCGAGCAGCGCGGCACAGGCGATCGCGCGCAGGCGGCAGGGCACGGGCATGGCTGCGGCCGGTCACGGCCACCAGAAGTGGCGCACCTGCGCGCCGCCCGGCTCGATCGCGTCGGCGGGCAGGGACAGCCATGCGATCGCGCCGGGGGGCATGCCGCGGCCGGAATCGGACGCGCCTTCGGTCAGCAGCGCGACGAGCGTCTCCAGGCCCGGGTTGTGGCCGACCAGCATCAGCGTCGAGACGTCCGCGTGTTCGTCGAGCAGGCGCAGCAGGGTCGCCGGCGTCGCCTCGTAGATGCGCGGCTCCTCGCGCGCATCCGCGTAGCCCAGCGCGGCGAGTGCGCGCTCGCAGGTCTGGCGGGCGCGCACGGCCGGCGAGCAGAGCACGCGGCCCGGGCTGGCGCCGTGCTCGCGCAGCCACGCCCCGGCGGCATCGGCTTCGGCTTCGCCGCGCAGGTCGAGCGCGCGAGCGCGGTCGTCCTGTCCGGGGCCGGCCGTTTCGGCATGGGCGTGACGTACCAGGATGATCTCGCGCACGGCCATGGCATTTCCTCGTCGGCGGTTGGCGCTCCGATCATGCCCGAACCGGGCCGCCGGCGGTCAAGCCGTGTCGCCGCATTCGCGGCGACCCGCGCGCAGCTCGCGGCGGTGCGCCGTGCTCAGGCGTGCTTCTTCAGCCAGCGCAGCAGCTTCGCCCAGTCGTCCTGGTGCGAGCGCACCTGTTCGGAGCCGTAGTCGAAGATGCTCTTGCCGAGCGCGTTCGCGAGCACGTAGCCCTGGGTGTCGCGCAGTTCCGCGACGAGCGGGAACGGGAACGCCCGGATCTCCTCGATCGCGAGCTGGGACGCATTCGTCCACGGCTTGAGGCGGTTCGCGACCAGGCCGACTGCGACCTTGCCCCGGCGCACGCGCGGCAGCGCGGCGACCTCGGCGAGGAAGGGCTGGGTCGCCTCGAGGTCGATGGCCGACGGCAGGATCGGCACGACCAGCACGTCGGCGTACTCGAGCCATTCGTCGACGTCGCTCGCGCGCACGCCGGCGGGGCTGTCGATGATCACCCGTTCCGCATCGGCCGGTACCTGGCGGGTCCAGTCGCGACGCAGGCCCGGGATGCCGAGCACTGCATTCGCATGCGCGGCGCGCTTCTCGCTCCAGCGCAACGAAGACGCCTGCCGGTCGGCATCGACGAGGACGGTGTTGCGCCCCTCGACCGCATACTGCGCGGCCAGGTTGGTCGCGATCGTGCTCTTGCCCGCGCCGCCCTTCGAACTCGCCACCAGGACCTTCAGCATGAACGCCTCCGCCGGTACGCAAAGTGCCGGGAAGGGTACACCGCGTCCCCGCGGGGACCAAACACCGCGCCCGCGCGCGGTGCCGGCTCAGTAGCCGGCGGCCTGGCCGTCCTTGCGCCCTTCGGACGCGCCGACGTAGACGCGGTTCTTCGCGTCCCAGCCGATCGCCTGGTAGCCGCCGTAGGGGCCATTGGCGAAGCGCACGCCGTGGCCCTTGCGCATCAGCTCGCGCACCGTTTCGTACGGAAAGCCCGATTCGAGGTCGATGAAGCCGCCGTCGGCCATCGGTTCGGCCTGGCCCTCGGGCGAGGTCGAACCCTCGTGCTGGATGCGCGGCGCGTCGCCGGCCTCCTGCAGGTTCATGTGGAAGTCGACCAGGTTCTGCACGATCTGCACGTGCCCCTGCGGCTGCATGTCGCCGCCCATCACGCCGAAGCTGAGCCACGGCTCGCCGTCCTTCGTGATGAACGCCGGGATGATGGTGTGGAACGGCCGCTTGCCGGGCGCGTAGGTGTTGGCGTGGCCCTCCTTCAGCACGAACAGCTCGCCGCGGTCCTGCAGGATGAAGCCGAGGCCGGGCGGCGACATGCCCGAACCCATGCCGCGGTAGTTCGACTGGATCAGCGAGACCATGTTGCCCCAGCGGTCGGCGGTGGTCATGTAGATCGTGTCGCCGTCGAGCTTGTGCGTGCCGGGCTCGACGGCCTTCATCGCGCGGTCGGGTGAAATCAGCTTGCGCCGCTCGGCCGCGTACGCCTTCGACACCAGCCATTCCACCGGCGCTTGGGCGAACGCGGGATCGGCGTAGAACTTCGCCCGGTCCTCGAACGCGAGCTTCTTCGCCTCGACGAACAGGTGCACGTGCTCGGCGCTGCCGAACGGGATCTTCGAGAAGTCGTAGCCCTCGAGGATGTTGAGCATCTGCAGCGCGGCGAGGCCCTGGCCGTTCGGCGGCAGCTCCCAGACGTCGTAGCCGCGGTAGTTCGTCGACACCGGTTCGACCCACTCGCCGGCGTGCGTGGCGAGGTCGTCGTAGGACAGGAAGCCGCCCTGCGCCTTCATGTAGGCCGCGATCGTGCGCGCGATCGCGCCCTCGTAGAACGCGTCGCGTCCGCCCTTCGCGATCGCCTCGAGCGTGTGCGCGAGGTTCGGGTTCTTCCAGATCTCGCCTTTCGCCGGTGCCTTGCCCCCGAGCGTGAACTGCTCGGTGAAACCCGGGAATTTCGCCAGGCGCGGCACCGACAGGTTCCAGTAGTAGGCGATGAGCTCCGTCACCGGGAAACCCTCGCGCGCGTAGGCGATCGCCGGGGCGAGCACGTCCTTCATCGGCAGCTTGCCGAAGCGGTCGTGCAGCGCGAACCAGGCATCGACGCAGCCGGGCACGCTGACCGGCAGTGGGCCGTGCGGCGGGATCGCCGTGTAGCCGTGCTCGCGGAACCACTCCAGGGTAAGCGACTTCGGCGAGCGGCCCGAGCCGTTGTAGCCGTGGAGCTTCTTCGTCTTCGCATCCCAGACGATCGCGAACAGGTCGCCGCCGACGCCATTCGATACCGGCTCCATCAGTCCGAGCGCGGCGTTCGCGGCGATCGCGGCATCCACCGCGGTGCCGCCGCGCTTGAGCACGTCGAGGCCGACCTGGGTCGCGAGCGGATGCGAGGTCGCGACCATGCCGTGCGCGGCGATGACTTCCGAGCGCGTCGCGAACGGCGCGCCGGTGATGCGGTCGCCGGCCTGCGCGGCGCAGCAGGCGAGTGTCGCGATGAGGACGGCGGCAAGTCGGTGCATGGGTCGCCTCGGCTCGGGCAAAGCCGCAGCATACGCCGGCCCGCGCGCGACGGATGCAAGCAAACGCAAGCACGCTGCCGCCGACGCGGCGCCGCACGGCTCAGCCGGCACCGAGCACCAGGTGCCAGAGCGGCAGCGTCGCCATCGACAGCACGATGCCGAAACCGACCATCGCCGCCGCGAGGTCGGGCTCCAGCCCGGCGAGCGACAGCAGCGCGCCGGCGGTGATCATCGGCGGCATCGCGGTCTCGTAGACGACCGCTGCGCGCAGCTCGCCGCCGAGGCCGAATGCGGCGCACAGGCCGAGCGCGAACAGCGGCATCAGCAACAGCTTGGCGACGAGCCCGTAGGCGAGCGCGCCGGCCTGCGCGCGCGGCACGCGCAGGCGCAGCTGCATGCCGATCGCGAGCGCGACCAGAGGCAGCAGGCTGTCGGCGAGCAGGCGCAGCGGTTGCTCGACCGCGGCCGGGTAGCGCGGTGGCAGGAACGTGACGGCGACGACGAGGGCGACGAACGGCGGGAAGGTCGCGATGCGGCGCGCGATCGTCCACGGCGTCGGTCGCTCGCCGCCGTAGACGCCGAGCACGACGAGGCCGAATGTCGACAGGATCAGGAAGCTGCCGAACTGGTCGTAGGCGACCGCGTAGCGCAGTGCGCCCTCGCCGGCGAGCGCGGGCATCAGCGCGAAGCCGAGGAACGAGGTGTTGCCGAGCGCGACGAGCAGCAGCAGGACCGCGGTCGTCGCGCGCGGGAAGCGCGCCGCGCGCGCGACCAGCGAGGTGAGCAGCACGCTCGCGACCAGCACGAGCCACGGCGTGGCGATGACGCCGAGCAGATCGGCACGCCATTCGAGCCGCGGCGCGAACAGCAGCACCGCCGCCGGCAGGCAGACGTAGAGCACGACGAGGTTCAGCGTTGCCGGCGCGTCTTCCGGCACGAGGCGCCGCCAGGCGAGCACGCGCCCGGCGGCGAGCATCAGCAGCACGAACGCGAAGGCGGATGCGACCGGCATGGCCTTGCGCGGCGGGGACTACTCGCCGAGCGCTTCGCGCATGAACTCGGGCAGCGCCAGCGCGGCCTTGTGCATGTCGACGTTGTAGTAGCGCGTGTCGAACTGCTTGGTCGAGGCGCCGCGCTCGCGGAAACCGGACAGGTCGGCACCCTTGCGCGCCATCGTGCAGCTCCACCAGCCGGTCGGGTAGAGCGGCTGCGGGAAGGTCAGCGTCTTCACCGCCTGGAAGTCCGCCACGCGCATCGCGGTGCGCATCGACTTGATCAGGTCGAGGTGCACCAGCGGCGATTCGCTCTGTTGCACGAGGATGCCGCTCTGGCGCAGCGCGCGCCAGCAGCTGGCGTAGAACTCGGCGTTGAACAGGCCCTCGGCCGGGCCGACCGGATCGGTCGAGTCGACGATGATCAGGTCGATCGACTCCGGTTCCTGCTCGGCCATGTACCGGATGCCGTCGATGAACAGCAGTTGCGCCCGCGGATCGCCGTTCGACTCGCACAGCTCCGGGAAGTACTTCTCGGCCAGGCGCGTCACGCGCTCGTCGATCTCGACCTGCACGGCGTGCTCGACTTCCTCGTGCTTGAGCACCTCGCGCAGCGTGCCGCAGTCGCCGCCGCCGATGATGACGACGCGCTTGGCGCGCGCGTGCGTGAACAGCGCCGGATGCGACATCATCTCGTGATAGAGGAAGTTGTCGCGCGTGGACACCATCGTGCAGCCGTCGATGACCATCAGCTTGCCCCAGTCGGTCGTGTCGTAGATCTCGATCGACTGGAACGGCGTCTGTTCGGCGTGCAGGCGTTCCTTCACGCGCAGGCCGAACGAGGAGCCGGAACGCGCGTGCTGTTCGGTGAACCAGGTCTCGGCGGTCGGAGCGGAGGACATCGGGCTTCCTGCGGCAATGGGCTATCGGTGGACGGGCGCCCCGGCATCGCCGGGCCGCGGATTGTAGCCGGTCGCCGGGCGCGCGACACGCATCTGCGGCGACGCGTCGCTACACTACGCCGTTCATGTCACCTCAGGAGCAGGCCGGTGGACGAGGAGCGCTGGAACGCCGACGCGGCGCGCCACACGTGGGCGATCCCGCACTGGAGCGAGGGCTATTTCGACGTCGGTGCCGGCGGCGAACTGGTCGTGCGCCCGCGGCGGGCCGACGGCCCCGCGCTGTCGTTGCCCGGGATCGTCGAGGCCGCGCGCGCCGCGGGTGCGCGCCTGCCCCTGCTGGTGCGCTTCGCCGACATCCTCCAGGACCGCCGCGCGCGCCTGCAGCAGGCGTTCGCCCGCGCCATGGCCGACTGGGACTACGCCGGCGGCTACACCCTGGTCTACCCGATCAAGGTGAACCAGCAGCGCAACGTCGCCGGCGAACTCGCCGCCAACGCCGAGCCGGGATTCGGCCTCGAGGCCGGATCCAAGCCGGAGCTGATGGCGGTGCTCGCGCTGGCTCGGCGCGGCAGCACGGTGGTCTGCAACGGCTACAAGGACCGTGAGTACATCCGGCTCGCGCTGATCGGGCGCCGGCTCGGCCTCGACATCTTCATCGTGATCGAGAAGCCGTCGGAGCTGCGCTACGTGGTCGAGGAGGCGCGCGCGCTCGGCGTCGAGCCGCTGCTCGGGGTGCGCATGCGCCTGAAGAGCCTCGGCGCCGGCAAGTGGCAGAACTCCGGTGGCGACAAGGCGAAGTTCGGCCTGACCCCGCGCCAGCTGCTGACCCTGCTCGACGAGCTCGACGCGGCCGGCCTGTCGCACACGCTGAAGCTGCTGCATTTCCACATGGGCTCGCAGATGTCGAACGTGCGCGACATCGCCAACGGCATGCGCGAGGCGACGCGCTATTTCGTCGAACTCTCGCGCATGGGCCTGCCCATCACCCACATGGACGTCGGCGGCGGCCTCGGCGTGGACTACGAGGGCACGCGCTCGCGCTCGGACTGCTCGATCAACTACGGCCTGGACGAGTACGCGTCGGCGATCGTCGGTGCGCTCGCCGAAGCCTGCGCCGCGAACGGGCTCGCCCAGCCGCACGTGCTGACCGAATCCGGTCGCGCGCTGACCGCGCACCACGCCGTGCTCGTCGTCAACGTCAGCGAGATCGAGGCGGCGCCGGCCGGCGCGATCCCCGCGCCGCGCGACGACGAGCCGACCGTGCTGCGGCGCCTGCGCGAGGCGTGGTCCGAGCTCGACCGCACGCCGCCGACCGAGCTCTACCACGAGGCGCAGTACCAGCTCGCCGAGGGCTACTCGCTGTACGCGCTCGGCCAGCTCTCGCTACAGGATCGTGCCGACCTCGACGACCTGTACTACGCGATCGTCAACGCGGTGCGCTCGCGCCTGAAGCCGGACGAGCGCGCGCATCGCCAGGTGCTGGACGAACTCGCCGCGACCCTGGTCGACAAGTACTTCGTGAACTTCTCGGTGTTCGAGTCCGCGCCGGACATCTGGGCGATCGACCAGGTGTTCCCGATCGTGCCGATCGCGCATCTCGATCGCGCGCCGGAGCGACGCGGCGTGATCGCCGACCTCACCTGCGATTCGGACGGCCGCATCGACCAGTACGTCGAGGCCGACGGCGTCGACGTCAGCCTGCCGTTGCACCTGCCGCGCGAGGGCGAACCGTACCGGCTCGGCCTGTTCATGGTCGGCGCCTACCAGGAGACGCTCGGCGACATCCACAACCTGTTCGGCGACACCGACGCCGTCAACGTCAGGCTCGACGGTGACGGCTACGTCTTCACGCACCGGCGCCGCGGCGACACCACCGACCTCATGCTCGATTACGTCGGCTACGACCTCGCCGCGCTGCGCGCCGCGTATCGCGACAAGATCGCTGCCGCCGGCGTCCACGCGGCCGAAGCCGAACGCCTCCAGGCCGCGCTCGAACACGGCCTCACGGGGTACACCTACCTCGCGGAGTGACCGCGTCGGCGCTGGCAGGCCGAAGCGAAGCGAAGCCAGGCCCAGGCCTGAAACACGAACGACACCAGGCAGAGCGGTTGGCGAGCGGAAGCTCGAACACGCAGGGGAGCGGAGCCGCGTCGACCAGCGCGCGCCGAGGCGCGGACCAGGCGCGTCGGGACACGATGGGTACGCAGCAGCACGCCGGCACTCGAACGAATCCCGTCATGGAGGACCACGATGGCGCCCCTGAACGGAACGCTGCTCTTCCGTGTTTCGATCCCTACCGCTTCCCTTCGTATCCTTCGTGTTTCAGGCTGTTGCCATTCGAGCCCCTCGTGGACTTGCACTGGAGTAGCGTTCGATGAGTGAGATCAGGGTGGGTTTCGTCGGCCTCGGCGCGATGGGGCGGCCGATGGCGGGACATCTCGCGCGCGCGGGACTGCTCGCCGCGGTGTGGAACCGCTCGCGCGAGAAGGCGGTCGCCGCGGCCGGCGAGTGGGGCGTGGACGCGCCGGCCGGCGTCGGCGACGTCGCACGCGCGTGCAACGTCATCGCGCTGTGCGTGCCGGCCGATGCGGACGTCCTCGAGCTCGCGCACGCGATCGCCGCGCAGGCGCAACCGGGTACCGTCGTCGTCGATCATTCGACCGTGTCTTCGGTGACGGCGCGCGAGGCGCAGGCGCTGCTCGCCGGGCGTGGCTGCGGATTCATCGATGCGCCCGTGTCCGGTGGCGTCGAGGGTGCGGTCAACGGCAGGCTGTCGGTCATGGTCGGTGGCGACGCCGCCACGCTCGAACGCGTGCGCCCGATGCTCGCCGCCTACGCGGCCAAGATCAGCCACATGGGCGGCGTCGGCGCGGGACAGAACACGAAGGCGGTGAACCAGGTGCTCGTCGCCGGCATCGCCCAGGCCGTCTGCGAGGGGCTGGCGCTGTCCGAGCGACTCGGGCTCGATCCCGAACGCCTGCTGCCGACGCTCGCGGCGGGGGCCGCCGGCAACTGGTTCCTCGACAAGCGCGGGGCGACGATGTTGAAGGACGAGTTCAAGGTCGGCTTCAAGCTCGCCCTGCTGCACAAGGACCTCGGCATCGTGCGCCGGCTCGCGGTCGAGGCCGGCATCGACCGCTCGGTGATCGAGAAGTCGCTCGCCGACTACGGCGAGCTGCTCGCGCAGGGGCGCGGCGACGAGGACATCTCCGCACTGATCCGCCTGAAGCGGCCGCGCTGAAGGTGCGCGCGGCACGCGGTCACGGTGTCTCGAAGCCGTCGTCGGAGATGCGGTCGAGCGGAGCGAGGCGCAGGTCGCGGCGAACCGGATCGCGGTGCGCATCGGGCCTCCCGGGACTCGTGGCGTCGCGCGGACCGGAACCGCATCCTGCGCCGGAGCCGCCGCGCGCTCAGCGTCCGGCCGTGCCGTCGAAGCCGTTGCGGAAAATCAGGTCGCCGACGGGCAGCGCGAACTTCCAGAGCTTGTTCGCGTTGTCGGCGAGGTAGACTGCGCCGTCGACGACGATCGGGCTCTGCCAGTGCAGGTTGCCCACGTTCTGCGAGCGCCACAGCACCTCGCCGCTGGACGGCGCGCGCGCGGTGACGCAGGTGCCGCCGGCATCGCCACAGGGCCCGGCAAGGTAGAGCACGCCATTGGCGACGACCGGCGAGGTCGACGCATTGCTCGCCCCGGCCTTGGTCCAGCGCACCGCGAGTTGCGGCCGCTGCTCGCCATCCAGCACGAGCTGCAGGCCCGACAGTCCGCTGCCATTGCCGGCGAAGACCCAGGTCGAATGGTCGGACGGATCGACCCATACCGCCGGCTGCTCGCGCATGCGATCGCCGGGGAAGCCGTTGTGGCCCTGCGGCACGTCGATCAGCTGCAGTTCGCCGCCCACATGGCCGGGTGCGCCGGCGCCGCTCATGTCGTCGAGGTCGATCAGGCGCAGCTTGCCGTCCTTGCCCGCCTGCATGCCGAGATGGGCGACGGCGCTGCCGGCCGGCACCGGCAGGATCGCCGGCGACACCGAGCCGAGGTCGAGGTCCGCGTTCTGCAGGCTCTGGTAGTTCGTCGGCGTGTAGCTGTCGAGCGGCAGGCCGCCACCACCGGCGCCGGTGCCGTCCGGGCGCAGCGCGAGCACGCTGTCGCCCCAGTGGAAGCCACCCTTGTTCGCATTGAACGTGCCGTTGCCGGTCGCGATGTAGACGCGGTTCGTCGCCGCGTCGAAGGTCGCGCCACCGCGGCCCCAGATGCCGCTCTGCCGCCCGGCGCAGTCGTCCACGCCGGGCGTGCCGTTCAGCACGAAGTGGATCGCGTGGTCGCTGCACATCGCGTTGAACACGCGCTGCTCGCCGCTGGCGAGATCGATCGACACCAGGTGCCCCTGGTAGTCGCCGCCGTCGCCGATGTAGCCGTCGGTGACCAGCAGCAGGTAGGTCGCCGCGCCGGAGCGCGCGATGGTCAGCCCGCCGGCGCCCTTCTCGACGCTGGTCTTCAGCGACACCGGCTGCGGCCAGCCGTTGCCGGTGACTTCGCTGCCGTCGCCGATCGCGTACTTGTGCGCCTTGCCGTCGACGCCGTAGCTGTAGACGTACTCGCCGCCGGGATCGATCGCCGGCGAGGCCGTCGTCGGTTGCGGGCCGCTCGTCGACTGGTGCCAGACCTCATGGCCGTCGGCGGCGTCGATCGCCATCACGCGCCCGTTCTTGGAGAGCATGAACAGCAGGTTCCTGGTGCCGGACGGAGTCGCGACATTCGCCTTGTAGACCGGCGCGCTGTCGACCGATGACGGCAGCGTCGCCGAGTACGCGGTCGCGAGCTGGGCGACGTTGGCGGGGCCGAGCATGGTTTCGAGCGGGTTGTGGCCGCTGTGCGCCGCGTCGTAGCCGAATTGCATCCAGTCCGCGGCAACGGCGAAGGCAGGCCCGCACGCGAGGACGGCGCAGGCCGCCGGGCGAAGCAGGTCGGGAAGGCGGGTCATGGCAGGGTTCCCGGGTGCGGAAGTGGCGCGAAGCGTACGCCGGCGCGCCGCGCCGAACGCTGACGCACGCCACGAAAGCGCGATCACGGTCGCGTCTCCGGCATCGTGATACAACACGCGCTCGTCCTCGAGGGAGACCGCCATGGGCCTGTCGCGTACCGTTCCGTTCCTGACCCTGCTGTCGGCCAGCTTCGGCGCGACGGCCGGCATCGTTCCCGCCGACCTCTCGCTGGTGCGCTGGCCGAACGGGTCGACGACCTTCTCGCAGCCCATTGCGGTGACTTCGCCCAACGACGGCAGCGGCCGCGTGTTCGTGATCGAGCGCTGCAGCGGCATCCGCGTGGTCAAGAACGGTTCGCTGCTGGCCACGCCGTTCCTCACCGTCAACGCGAGCTGCAGCAGCGAGCAGGGCATCCTCGGCCTCGCGTTCGACCCCGACTACGCCAGCAACGGCGAGTTCTACGTCAGCTACAGCGCGCCCTCGGGCGATCCCCGCCTCGGTTCGTCGCCGGACCACGTGCTCGCGCGCTACACGGTGTCGGCGAATCCGGACGTCGCCAACCCGACCGGCCAGGTGATCCTTCGCACGCCGGACATCGCCGGCAACCACAACGGCGGCGACCTGCACTTCGGCCCCGACGGCTACCTGTACTGGTCGATCGGCGACGGCGGCGTGCAGAACGACCCGAACGGCTTCGCGCAGTGCACGGGCAGGAAGAAGGCCGACAACAACCCGGCGACCTGCCACACGACGACCGGTTCGGGACCGGACTACTGGCTGCTCGGCAAGATCGTGCGGCTCGACGTGCACAACACGACGGCGTCGGCGACGAACCTGTGCGGCGTCGCCGCCGGCCAGCCGGCGCCGTACGCGATCCCGCCGGGCAATCCGTTCGCGAACGCCGCCGCGTTCCCGAACGAATGTGCCGAGATCTTCAACTGGGGCTACCGCAATCCGTTCCGCTTCAGCTTCGATCGCCAGACTGGCGACCTCGTGGTCGGCGACGTCGGCCAGAACCGCTATGAGGAAATCAGCTTCCAGGCCGCCGGCAGCCCGGGCCAGAACTTCCAGTGGAACCAGTGCGAAGGCTTCCACACGTTCCCCGGCAATGCGCTCGGCTGCACCGGCCCGGCCGGCAGCGTGCCGCCGAAGATCGAGCTCGCGCACGGTTCGAGCCCGTTCGCGTGCGCGATCACCGGCGGCTACGTGTATCGCGGACCGATCGTGCCGCTGCGTGGCCAGTACATCTTCAGCGACTACTGCACGGGCGACATCTACATCGCGGCGAACCCGGACCCGGGCGCACCGTCGTGGAGCTACGACACGCTCGCCAGCGCGCCGGCCCTGTCGACCTACGCGTTCGGCGAGGACGACGCCGGCAACCTGTACGTGACCGATGGCGGCAACGGCCGCGTCTACCGCTTCGACTCGGCCGAGACCGGGCCGAGCTGGACGGTGACGCCGGTCGCCGGCAGCGGCGGCTCGCTCTCGCCGTCCACGCCGCAGGTGGTCGCCGACGGCAACACCATCGCGTTCACGGTCACGCCGGATCCGGGTCACTCGATCGACGGCGTCAGCGGCTGCGGCGGCAACCTCGTCGGCGACACCTACACGACCGCGCCGGTGACGGCGGACTGCACCGTCACCGCGAGCTTCGTCGCCGATCCGGTACACACGGTCACCCCGATCGCGGGCAGCGGCGGCTCGCTGTCGCCGTCGGCGCCGCAGAGCGTCCCCGAGGGCGATACCATCGCCTTCACGGTCCTGCCGGACCTGGGCTACGTCATCGACGACGTGAGCGGCTGCGACGGCAGTCTCGCCGGCAACACGTACACGACCGCACCGGTCGTCGCGGACTGCACCGTCACCGCGACGTTCCTGTTCGACGACCGCATCTTCGCCGACGGCTTCGACGGCGAGTGAACCCCGGGCGGGAGCGGCATCGCCGCTCCCGCGTCCGGCACGGGAGGGGCCATGCGTACAGCGCCGATCGCGATCGTCCTCGGAGGCCTGCTCGGCCATGGCCTGCTGCCGGCGCAGACCGTGCCGGCGGACCTCGACCTCGTGCCGGTCACGAACGGCGTGCCCGCGCCGATCGGCGTGCGCGCGCCGAACGACGGCAGCGGGCGCCTGTTCGTGATCAGCCAGGCCGGCACGATCCGCATCGTCAAGGACGGCGTGCTGCTGCCGACGCCGTTCCTGAGCGTGCCGGTCACGTATCCCGGACCGGGCGGTACGAGCGGCCTGCTCGGGCTCGCGTTCCACCCCAACTACGGTCGCGACGGCCTGCCGCACAACGACGAGTTCTACGTCGTGTCGATGCGGCCGCCCGGTTGCACGCCCGCCGGTACCTGCCTCGGCAGCGGGCCGGACGAGGTGCTCGAGCGCTACACCGTGTCGTCCGATCCGGACATCGCCAATCCGGCCGGCACGGTGGTGATGCGCCTCGCAGACAACTCGCCGCCGTCGTACCACAACGGCGGCGACATCCACTTCGGCCCGGATGGCTACCTGTACCTGTCGTCCGGCGACGGCGGCCAGGAGAACGGGTCGCACTGGCTGGCCGAATGCCTGTGGAAGAAGCCGAACGACACCACGTCGACGAGCTGCGACGACAGCATCGAGACCCCGCAGTACTTCCTGCGCGGCAAGATGCTGCGCATCGACGTCGATGCGCGCGGCGCGATCGCCGGCGAGGAGATGTGCGGTACCGCGACCGGCCAGCCCGCCGAGTACGCGATCCCGCCGGACAACCCCTACGTCGGCAGCACGCACACCTGCGACGAGATCTGGCTGTACGGCTTCCGCAACCCGTGGCGATGGAGCTTCGACCGAGTGACCGGCGACGTCTGGATCGCCGACGTCGGCCAGGTGCAACGCGAGGAGATCGACTTCCGCGCGGCCGGCTCGACCGAGCCGGTCTACTACGGCTGGCATTGCCTCGAGGGCACGCTGACCTTCCGCACCAACGAGGTCTGCGCACCGCCGCTGCCGCCACACGTGCTGCCGCTGATGGAGTACTCGCACAGCGGCGCGCGCTGCGCCGTGACCGGCGGCTACCGCTACCGCGGGCCGATCCTGCCGCTGCAGGGCATGTACGTGTTCGCCGATTCGTGCTCGAGCGAGATCTTCTTCGCCAGGCCGGACGACGGCGGGCAGTGGTCGTATTCGGTCTGGCGCGACGACGCGAACGGCTACGGCACCTACTCCGGCTTCGGCGAGGACGAGGCCGGCAACCTCTACGTGGCGAACACCGCGACGGGCGTGGTCTACCGCTTCCACTCGGTGCAGGCCGCGGTCACGCATACCGTCACGCCGCTGGCGGCAAAGGGCGGCGCGCTGTCTCCGTCGACGCCGCAAGTCGTCGAGGACGGCGCCACGGCCGCATTCGAGGTGTCGACGGAGCCCGGCTACGCGATCGGCGAGGTCGACGGCTGCGGCGGCACGCTGGAAGGGCTCACGTACACGACCGCGCCGATCGTCGCCGACTGCACGGTGACGGCGGGCTTCGCGTTCGTCGACCGCCTCTTCGCCGACGGCTTCGAGGCGGCGCCTGCATCCGCGCCGCGGCCGCGCCTCACTGCGCGGGTTGTTCCTTCAGCGCGATCGCGTTGATGCCGTTCTCGGCGAGCGCGCGCTTGGCGGTCTCGAGCTCGCTCGCGCTGGCGTAGGGGCCGACGCGCACGCGGTGCCAGGTCTTGCCGTTGATCGTGACCGGCTGCACCTGCGCGATGAAGCCGGACAGGGCGAGTTTCGCCTTCGCCTCGTCGGCCGCCTTCGGATCGGGATACGAGCCGGTCTGCAGCACGTAGCGACCCCCCGGGGTCGCGCTCGGCAGCGGCGGTGCGGCAGCCGTGGTCGCGTTCGCGGCGGCGCTGCGCGCCTGCTGCTCCGCCTTCGCCTTGGCCGACAGCTCGGCGTCGGGGATCACGACTTCCGCCTCCGGCAGCACCTGGTAGAAGTCGTAGTTCTTCTTCGGTTTCGCCTCGGCCACGGGCGATTCGCTCTCCTTCGGCGCGGTCGCCTGCGGGTTCGGCTGCGGCAGGTCCTTCCTGCGCAACAGCGGTGCCCAGTCCTTGGCCAGCACCAGCAGCATCAGGGCGATGCCGAGCAGCATGCCGGCGAGCAGCCACAGCCAGGCCGGCGTCCGTGCACCGCCGCCGCGCGTCGCCTGGCGTCCCTTCTTCGCTGCCATCACATGTTCTCCGGGGCGGACACGCCCAGCAGGTCGAGGCCGTTCGCGAGCACCTGCTTGACCGCGCACGCGAGCGCGAGGCGTGCATCGCGCAGGGCCGCGTCCTCGACGATGAACTGGCTGGTGTTGTACCAGCCGTGGAATGCGGCCGCGAGTTCGCGCAGGTAGGTCGCTACGAGGTGCGGCTCGAGGTGGATGCCGGCCGCCTCGACGACTTCGCCGTAGCGCGACAGCTCCACCAGCACCTGCTGCTCGGCCGCGTCGTCCAGGCGGGCGAGGTTGGCGAGCCCATTGGCGCGGTCCCAGGCCAGCCCCCGCTCGCCGAGCTGGCGCATCACGCTGGCGACGCGCGCGTGGGCGTACTGCACGTAGTAGACCGGGTTGTCGTTGGTGCGCGCGCGCGCGAGGTCGATGTCGAACACCAGCTGCGAATCGGCCTTGCGCGCGGCGAGGAACCAGCGCGTCGCGTCGCGACCGGCCTCGTCGATGAGGTCACGCAGGGTCACGTAGCTGCCGGCGCGCTTGCTGAGCTTGACTTCCTCGCCGCCGCGCATGACCGTGACCATCTGGTGCAGCACGTACTCGGGCCAGCCGCGCGGGATGCCGCAGTCGAGCGCCTGCAGGCCGGCCTTCACGCGCGCGAGCGAGCCATGGTGGTCGGAACCGAGCTCGGTGATCGCGCGCTCGTAGCCGCGTTGCCACTTGCTGCGATGGTAGGCGACGTCCGGCACGAAATAGGTGTAGCTGCCGTCGGACTTGCGCATGACGCGGTCCTTGTCGTCGCCGAAGTCGGTCGTGCGCAGCCACAGCGCGCCGCCTTCCTCGTAGGTATGGCCGTGCGCGACGAGTTCGCGCACGGTTTCCTCGACCTTGCCGTCGCGGTACAGCGAGCTCTCCAGGAAGTAGACGTCGAACGCGACGCCGAACGCGGCGAGGTCGGCATTCTGCTCGCGGCGCAGCCACGCGACCGAGAAGCGGCGGATCGCATCGAGGTCGGCGGCATCGCCGCCGGCGACGACGGTTTCGCCGTCGACCTCGACGCTCGCGCCGGCGAGGTAGGCCTGCGCCACGTCCTTGATGTAGTCGCCGCGGTAGCCGTCGGCAGGCCAGCCTTCGTCGTCCGGGCCCTTGCCGAGCGCGCGCGCCTGCACGGACAACGCGAGATTGTTGATCTGCGCGCCGGCGTCGTTGTAGTAGAACTCGCGCACGACGTTCCAGCCGTTCGCGGCGAGCACGCGCGCGATGCAGTCGCCGACCGCCGCGGCGCGGCCGTGGCCGACGTGCAGCGGCCCGGTCGGATTGGCCGAGACGAACTCGACGCCGGCGGTGCGACCGCCGCCGCCGTCGTTGGTGCCGTAGGCGGCTCCCGCCCCGAGCGCGGCGGCGACCTCCGCCGCGTACGCGGCCGGGCCGAGGAAGAAGTTCACGAAACCGGGCCCGGCGATCTCGACGCGCGCGATCGCGGCATCGGCAGGCAGCGCCTCGACCAGCGCGCTCGCGACGTCGCGCGGCTTGCGCCCGGCCGGCTTGGCCAGCAGCAGGGCCGCGTTGCTGGCGAAATCGCCGTGCTCGCGGCTCTTCGTGCGCTCGACGACGAACGCCGGCGCATCGCCGGCCGGCAGGGTGCCTGCGGCCTGCAGGCGTGCGATCGCGGCGAGGAGGAGGTCGCGGATTCGGGATTTCACGGGCGCGTTCATGCGTTCAAAGCCGCCTATTCTAGCCGCTGCGCCACCCGCATACGGCAACGGATGCGCAAGCGGGCGGGGCGGATCGGCGGCCCCGGCCCCGGGTGGCTGCTCAGGCTGGCAGCTGCGCCAGCGCGCTGCGGTAGGCGGCGATGGCCTCTGCGCCGGTCTGCGGCGTGCCGTGGCGGGCCACGTGCGCACGGATGCCGAGGCACAGGGCCCGCAGCCGTGGCGCGTTCGCCGCCTTGCCGGGTCCGAATGCAGCCGCCCCGGCCTCGGACTGGAAGCGGTGCAGCTCGAAGAAGAAGCTCTCCTGGCCGTCGGTCAGGAAACCGAGCACCGGCAGTGCGCTCTCGCTCGCGGCCAGCGAGCGGCCGCTCAGCATCTCGCGTTCGCGGCAAAGGTTCTCGCCGGTCGTCGCGAACTTCACGAACGGTTCGGCCACGTTGGCCGTGTCGAGGTCGGCCGCGATCAGGGCGAGCCGCTGCGCCGACACGAGCACGGCGTCGTTGCGCCAGCCGCTTCGGCGCAGGTCGAGCAACTGGTCGAGCCGCGACGCGAGCGCGCCGCCGCTCTGCACGAGGTCGGCCGCGTTGAAGGGCCGCTCGCCCGCGGCCGGGCGCGCGTCGAAGGTGCTGCCCGCGATCATCAGCTCGACGGCGACGAAGAGGTCCGCGTCGCGCTCGCGCGAGAAGCCGCAGACGTCGAGGATGCGCTGCATTTCGTCCACGCTGGCGCGCTCGTTCGCGCCCACGCCATCGATGAAACCGGGTGCCTCGCGCTGGCGCAGGTCGTGGCCCGCGCCGAACAGCATCAGCGCGCACCATTCGCGCAGGCCCAGCGCGTGCAGGCCGATCGTCCCGCACAGGCGGTCGATGCGCTCGCCGCAGATCTCCAGCACGTGGCCTTCGTTGTGGTACGCGTGGAAGTCGCTGCCGAGGCTGCCATGGCGCAGCGCGAGGCGCGCATGGCCGAGCCTCACGGCGTCCTCGGTCGCATCGAGCAGGCGCTCGTCCTCGGGCAGCCGCAGCAGCGAGGCCCATTCGCGGCGGCGGCGGCGCAGCAGGGCCTCGAGCGGCGACGCGGCCGTCGCGGCGAGCGCCTGCGCGGCCGCTGCGTCGGGCAGGCGCAGTTCCGCTTCGTCGACCGGAAAGTGGCTCGGGAACGACAGGATCACGGTGGGTGTGCCTCCCCCTCTGCGCCGAGTATAGGTTTCCCCCTGCGCGCATGCGCAAGCGCCGCGCGTCGGACGGGCATGCCGGAGCGGCAGGCCGAGCCGGTCGCGTCAGAGCCAGCCGCGTTGTGCCAGCGAGGTCGGCGAGCCCTGGCCGATCACGAAATGGTCGAGCAGCCGCACGTCGACGAGTTCCAGCGCCTCGCGCAGGCGGCGCGTGATCGCGCGGTCGGCCGCGCTCGGTTCGGCGACGCCGGACGGGTGGTTGTGGGCGAGGATGACGGCGGCCGCGTTGTGCGCCAGGCAGCGCCGCACGACTTCGCGCGGATGCACGCTGGCGCCGTCGATCGAGCCGCGGAACAGCTCCTCGAACGCGATCACGCGATGGCGGTTGTCGAGGAACAGGCAACCGAACACCTCGTACGGGTAGCCGGCGAGGCGTGCCTTGAGGAAGCGCGCGCTGCAGGTCGGGTCGGTCAGTGCCTCGCCGCGGCGCAGCTCCGCGTCGAGGTAGCGCCTGCCGACCTCCAGGGCCGCGGCGAGCCGGCACCAGGCGACCGCGCCGAGTCCGGGCGGGCGTTGCGGTGCGTCCAGCAGCGGCTTGAGTCCGTCGGCGGCGACCAGCAGTCGCCGGCCGAGGTCGACCGCGTTTTCGCCGCGCCGTCCGCAGCCGAGGAAGACCGCGAGCAGCTCGGCGTCGGACAGCGCGCCGGCGCCGTTCGCGAGCAGTTTCTCGCGCGGGCGTTCAGCGTCGGGCCAGTCGCGGATACTCATCGGCGCGCGCATCCGTGCGCGGAGCGGAAAGGAGACATGCGTCGCAGCATAGGTGGCGCCTGCCGGCACGCCGAGCGGCGCGCGGCGCGAATTTCAGTAAGCTAGCGTCCCCCCGGCCTGTCGGTGCTTTCCTACATGCACGATCCGCGCACCCGGCGCCCGCCCGATCCCATGCCCCGCTGGAGCCGGTGGTGACGCGTCGCGAAGCGCGCGTGCCGGACCGCTCGGCGGAAGCGGGCGCGCTCCCCCACCTGCGCGTGCTGCTCGGTGTCTGCGGCGGCATCGCCGCCTACAAGGGAGCCGAGCTGGTGCGTCGCCTGCGCGATGCCGGCGCCGAGGTGCGCGTCGTGATGACCGCGAATGCGGCGCGCTTCGTCACGCCGCTGACGTTCCAGGCGCTGTCCGGCCACGCGGTGCGCACGAGCCTGTGGGACGAGTCGGCCGAAGCGGCCATGGGCCACCTCGAACTCGCCCACTGGGCGGAACACGTCGTGATCGCGCCCGCGAGCGCCGACGTCATCGCGCGGCTCGCCCACGGGCATGCCGACGACCTGCTCACGACGCTGTGCCTGGCGACCGCTGCGCCGCTCGCGATCGCGCCGGCGATGAACGTGCGGATGTGGGCGCATCCGGCGACCCAGGCGAACGTGGCGACGTTGCGTGCGCGCGGCGTGGCCGTGCTCGGCCCGGCCGACGGGCCGATGGCCGAGGCGATGTCGGGCCCGGGCAGGCTGCTCGAACCGGTCGAGATCGTCGGCCAGCTCGCCGCGCTGCGCGGGCGCGGGCCACTCGCTGGCACGCGCTGGCTGGTCACCGCGGGGCCGACCTACGAAGACATCGACCCGGTGCGCTTCGTCGGCAACCGCAGCTCCGGCCGCATGGGCTTCGCGGTCGCGGCGGCGGCGGCGCGGGCTGGCGCGAGGGTCGAGCTCGTCGCGGGGCCGGTCGGCCTGCCGACGCCCGCGGGCGTCGAGCGCATCGACGTGCGCAGCGCGCGCGAGATGCACGACGCGGTCATGGCGCGCGCGCCACGGGCGGACGTGTTCGTCGGTGCGGCCGCGGTGGCCGACTTCCGGCCGCGCGAGGTCGCCATGCACAAGCTCAAGAAAACCTCCGGCGACAGCGGCCTCGAACTCTCCCTGGTGCAGAACCCGGACATCCTCACCGGCGTCGCGGCGCTCGAGTCGAGGCCGTTCGTGGTCGGCTTCGCGGCCGAGACCCGCGACCTTGCGAAACACGCGCGTGACAAGCTCGTGCGCAAGCGGCTCGACCTGATCGCCGCGAACGAGGTCGGCGGCGGCCTCGGCTTCGAAAGCGACGACAATGCGCTGCTGCTGATCTGGCCCGGAGGCGAGGAATCGCTCGGGCGCGCCGGCAAGGACGAACTCGCGCGCGCGCTGGTCGCACGTATCGCGCAGTTGCGCGCGACGACGCGGGGCAGCGCATGAACGAAGGGCGCGTCGGCACCCCGGTCATCCGAATGCGCGTGCTCGATCCGCGCCTCGGCAGCGAGTTCCCGCTGCCCCAGCGGGCGACGCCCGGTTCGGCCGGCATCGACCTGCGCGCGATGGTGGACGCGCCGCTGGAACTCGGCGGCGGCGCCAGCGCGCTGGTGCCGAGCGGCATCGCGATCCACATCGACGACCCGGGCTACTGCGCGATGGTGCTGCCGCGCTCGGGCCTCGGCCACCACCACGGCATCGTGCTGGGCAACCTGGTCGGCCTGATCGACGCCGACTACCAGGGGCCGCTGATGGTGTCGTGCTGGAACCGCTCCGGACGGGCCTTTACCATCGCGCCGGGGGATCGCATCGCCCAGCTCGTGATCGTGCCGGTCGCGCAGGCGAGGTTCGAACTCGTCGACGCATTCGCGCCGACGGCGCGCGGCGAAGGCGGTTTCGGCAGTTCGGGCCGGGGCTAGGGTGGCGAGAGCGAAGACGGGGGCCGGAATGGGCGACAGGGTGGTATCGCACAAGGGACGACTCGGCGAGGCCGGCGCACGCGCGCTCGCGCACCTGCGCACGCTCGGGCCGTTCACGCTGGCGGTCCTGCTGCTCGTGTTCGGCGCCTTCATGGCCTGGCAGAGCTGGCTGCTGTGGCTCGCGCAGCGTGGCGCGCAGCATGCGGACGAGGCGCGGTCTCAGGCGATCGCGGCGATCGCCTCGCACGTGCGCGAACGCCAGCAGGCGGTGCAGGCGGCGCTCGCCGAGCCCACGGTGCAGGAGGCGCTGCAGCGCGGGCCGGAAGGCTGGCAGGAAGCCGCGGACGCGATGCGCGAGCTCGTCGCCGGCGTCACCGACGTCGAATTCTTCAGTCCGGCGCTGGGCGAGGTCCTGTCCGGCGACCTGCGTGCGATCGGCTATGCCAAGGCGTCGGCGCTGATGCAGGCGAAGATCAATCCGCGCCAGCCGCTGGCCGAGATGCGCGTGGAGCAGGACGCCGGCCAGCAGCTGATGGTGACCCTGCCGGCGCGCGTGGCCGGCCAGGTCGTCGCGTTCGCCGTGGTGGAGTTGCCGTTCAAGCCAGTCATCGATGCATTCCGCCGCACCTCGGTCAGTGGCGTGCGCCTCGACCTGCGCCAGGGCGATGGCCACGGCGACCTCGTCATCGCGACGATCGGCGAGCGCACCGGCAATTCGATCGGCGACCTCGGCGAACCGGTCCCCGGTACGCGGCTGCGCCTGGGCAAGGCCGAGCCCGGTTACTTCATCCTGTTCACCGACAGCCTGCCGCTGTCGCTGCTGATCGCGGTGCTCGGCATCGGTGCCGGCGGCCTGCTGTTGTGGGTGCGCAACGTCGGCCGCGAGCGCGCGATGGATGTCATCAAACGCAAACCGAAGACGAGCGAACCCGAGATGACCCTCGCGCAGGCGCTGAAAGTGCAACCGGAACCCAAACCCGCGCCGGCGAAGGACGCTGTGCCGCCCGCGCCGAAGCCACGCGACGAGAACGTCGAGGTCGATCCCAGCATCTTCCGCGCCTACGACATCCGTGGCGTGGTCGGCCGGAGCCTGACCACGGGGACCGCTCGCATGATCGGTCGAGCGATCGGCAGCGAGGCGCGCGACCGCGGTCTCGCCGAGATCGTGGTCGGCCGCGACGGCCGCCTGTCCGGCCCGGAGATCGCCGGCGCACTGATCGCCGGGCTGCGTTCCACGGGCATCGACGTGATCGACATCGGCGCCGCGCCGACGCCGGTGACGTATTTCGCCGGCTACCACCTGCGCACCGGTTCCGGTGTGTCGGTGACCGGCAGCCACAACCCGCCCGACTACAACGGCTTCAAGATCGTGCTCGGCGGCGAGACCCTGTCGGAGGACGCGATCCAGGACCTGCTCCGTCGCATCCAGACCGGGCGCTTCGTCGACGGCATGGGCGGCCTGCAGACGATGGACGTGTCGCAGGACTACATCCAGCGCATCACCGAGGACATCCAGGTCGAGCGCAAGCTGAAGGTCGTCGTCGATTGCGGCAACGGCATCGCGGGGGCGATCGCGCCAGCGGTCCTCGAAGGCATCGGCTGCGAGGTCGAGCCGCTGTACTGTGACGTCGACGGCACGTTCCCGAACCACCACCCGGATCCGTCCGACCCGCACAACCTGAAGGACCTGGCCGTCTGCGTGAAGAAGGTCGGCGCCGACCTCGGCCTGGCGTTCGACGGCGACGGCGACCGCCTCGGCGTCGTCGCCGCGGACGGCGAGATCATCTATCCGGACCGTCTGCTGATGCTGTTCGCGGGCGACATCCTGCAGCGCAACCCGGGCGCGACGATCATCTACGACGTCAAGTGCACCGGCCACCTGCAGCCGCTCATCCTGCAGCAGGGCGGGAGTCCGCTGATGTGGCGCACCGGCCATTCGCTGATCAAGTCGAAGATGCGCGAGACGGGCGCGGCGCTGGCCGGCGAGATGAGCGGCCACTTCTTCTTCGGCGAGCGCTGGTACGGCTTCGACGACGGCATCTATTCGGCCGCGCGCCTGCTCGAGATCCTCGCCGGGGACATCGAGGAGCGTTCGCCGCAGCAGGTCTTCGCGACCCTGCCGAAGGGTGTCTCCACGCCCGAGCTCAAGATCCCGATGCGCGAAGGCGAGCACTATGCGTTCATCGAGAAGTTCCGCGCGCGCGCGGCGTTCGACGGCGCCCGCCTGACCACGATCGACGGCATCCGCGCCGACTGGCCCGACGGCTGGGGCCTCGTGCGCGCCTCGAACACGACGCCGGTGCTGGTGCTGCGCTTCGACGCCGACAACGCCGCCGCGCTCAAGCGCATCCAGGACGTGTTCCGCGCGCAGCTGCTGGCGCTCGACTCGTCCCTGCCGCTGCCCTTCTGACCGATCGCGGGGCGTTCAGCGGAACCAGTCTTCGATGCCCTCGTCCGTCGGGGCGTCGGCGGCGGTGTCACCGCGCAGTTCGATCGTCTCGACGTCGTCGAGCCCGGGTTGCGGTGGCGCGGGAGCCATCCACTGTTCGCCGCAGGCCACGCATTCGCGGCGATCCGCGGCGCGGCCGTCGTCGAAATGGACTCGCTCCACGAGCGTGCTTTCGTTCGCGTCGCAGGCAGGACAACGGATCATGGTGCAGGCCCTCCGTTCACGGTGCCGGCCGGCCACGCGCGCGACGTGCGCGGTCGGCGGCGGGTGGAACGATGCCCGCGCCGGCGGGGCCCGTCAGGGCTGCGCCGGGCGCCTGGATCTCGCCTTCAGCTCGCGGTAGTGCGCGAGCTCCTCTTCGAAATGCGAGCGTGCTTCGTCGCGCTCGCGCTCGCGCGCGAGTACGGTCTCGCGCTGCTGGTCGACCTGCTTGCGCATTCGCGCCAGCTGCTTGGCCTGTTCGGCCGGCAGCTCCTTGCCGGTGCGCTCGGCTTCGGCGGCGCGGTCGAGCAGGTCGGCGAGCGACTGCTCCTGGTTGCGCAGGCTCGCCGCCGCCGCCTTGACCTGCTGTTCGAGCATGTCGGCCTGCTGGTCCTGCGCGTGCTTCAGGTCGGATTCGTCGGGGTAGTTGGCGAGCATCTGCTCGTCTTCGCGCGCGCGCTGCTCGGCGACCTTGCGCTCCGCCTGCGCCTGCGCCTGCTGCGCCTTCGCTGCTGCGAGTTCCTCCGGGGTCTTCGCGCGCTCGACGTGCTTGACGACGATGCCCTGCGGGTTGACCACGTCGTAGCCGAGCTTCGAGGCCTCCGGTGGCAGCGAATCGCCGTAGTGCAGGTTGCCTTCCGCGTCACGCCACCGGAAGCGATTGTGGTCGCGCACACTCGACTTGCCGGCAGGCGGTTTCGCCACGGCATCGGCGGCGATGCCGCCGAGCAGGAAGGACAATACGACGAAGTACACAAGGCGACGCATGGACGGGCCCTCCGCCGGCAAGTATAGGCGAGTCGCGCCGCGATGCCCGGCGTCAGCGCGAAACGCCGTAGCGCTCCCGATATGCGGTCAGGCGCGGCCGATGATCGGCGAGTTCGGGCCGGTCGGCGGCGTACGCGAGCAGGTCACCGAGGCGCGCGATGGCGATCGTCGCCAGGCCGTGCTCGCGCTCGAGTTCCTGCGTGGCCGAGAGCTCGCCGCGGCCGCGCTCCTCGCGGTCGAGCGCGATCAGCACGCCCGCGGGTTCCGCGCCCGCGGCACGGATCAGCGCGATCGATTCGCGGATCGCGGTGCCGGCGGTGATCACGTCGTCGACGATCAGCACGCGTCCGCGCAGCGGCGCGCCGACCAGCACGCCGCCCTCGCCATGATCCTTGGCTTCCTTGCGGTTGTAGGCGAACGGCACGTCGCGGCCGTGGTGCTCGGCAAGGCCCGCTGCAGTCAGTGCGGCGAGCACGATGCCCTTGTAGGCGGGGCCGAACACCATGTCGAACGCGAGCCCCGACGTGGCCGCGGCATCGGCGTAGGCGCGCCCGAGCGTCGCCAGGGCGGCGCCGCTGTCGAACAGGCCGGCGTTGAAGAAGTAGGGGCTGGCGCGGCCGGATTTCAGGGTGAACTCGCCGAAACGCAGGGCGCTGCGCGCGAGCGCGAGGTCGAGGAATTCGCGTTGGCTGGGTTTCATGGAGGGCGGGGGCTGGGGTTCGAGGGCTGCGAGTGTACGGCGTCGCCGCCGCGGTCGGGTCCGCATGCGATCGGTATTGCCACTCGCGGCACGCTCACGGCACGCTAGGCCCCTCCCGGTCCTCGGCCCTCGGCACTCATGCGCATCGTCTCCTTCAACGCGAACGGCATCCGCTCGGCCGCCAACAAGGGTTTCTTCGACTGGCTGCGAAGCCAGCACGCCGACGTGGTCTGCCTGCAGGAGACGAAGGCGCAGGAGAGCCAGCTGACCGATGCGGCGTTCCGCCCGGACGGACACCACTGCTTCTATCGCGACGCGACGACGAAGAAGGGCTACAGCGGCGTCGCGATCTATTCGCGCCGCGAGCCGGACGAGGTGCGCACGAGCCTCGGCTGGGCGCCATTCGACGACGAGGGCCGCTACATCGAGGCGCGCTACGGCAACCTCAGCGTGGTTTCGTTCTACATCCCGTCCGGCTCCTCCGGCGAGGAGCGCCAGGCGGTGAAGTTCGAGGTCATGAAGTGGCTCAGGCCGATCCTCGACCAGTGGCTGCACAGCGGGCGCGACTACGTCCTGTGCGGCGACTGGAACATCGTCCGGGCGCGGAACGACATCCGCAACTGGTCGTCGAACCAGAAGAATTCCGGCTGCCTGCCGGCCGAGCGGGCGTGGCTGAACGGCATGATCGCCGACGCCTGCGGCGACGGCACGCCGGCGCCGGCGCACGGCTGGCTCGACAGCTTCCGCGTGCTGAAGCCCGATGCCGTCGAGTACACCTGGTGGAGCAACCGCGGCGCCGCGCGCGCCAACGATGTCGGCTGGCGCATCGACTACCAGTTCGTGACGCCTTCGCTGCGCGAGCGACTGGCCGCCTGTTCGGTCACCCGCGAGCCGCGCTTCTCGGACCACGCGCCGTACGTGGTCGACTACCGTGACTGACGCCGCGGCGGCATCCAGGCGCTCTTCGGTCTGGCGCGCGTTCGCGCAGCCGGCGGCGTGGACGATGTTCCTGTTCGGCTTCTCGTCGGGGCTGCCGTTCCTGCTCGTCGGCGGCACGCTGGCGTACTGGCTGAAGGAACACGGTGTCGTGCTGAGCGAGATCACGGTGATCGCCAGCGCGGGCATGCTGTACGTGTTCAAGTTCGCCTGGGCGCCGCTGCTCGACCACTGGCGCGCGCCGCTCGGGCTCGCTCGCCTCGGGCGCCGGCGTGGCTGGCTGCTGCTGGCGCAGGCCGGCGTCGTCGCCGGACTCGTCGCGATGGCGCTGCTGACGCCGGCTCGGCTGCCGTGGTTCGTCGTGGCGACGCTCGCGGTCGCGTTCTTCGGCGCGACGCAGGACATCGCCGTCGACGCCTGGCGCATCGAGATCGCGCCACCGAGCCAGCAGGGCGCGCTCGTCGCGACCTATTCGCTCGGCTACCGCATCGCATTGATGGCGGCCGGCGCGTTCGCGCTGTTCCTCGCCGACCACGTGCGCTGGGACCTCGTCTACCTCGTGCTGGCGGGCATCATGCTGGTGCCGATCGCCGCCAACCTCGCCGCGCGCGAACCGGACGTCGTGCAGCGGCACGCGACCGGCTGGAAGGATGCGATGCGCCTTGCGGTGGTGGATCCGTTCGTCGACTTCTTCCGCCGCTACGGCGGCGTGCTGGCGCTGGCGACGCTGGTGTTCCTGCTGCTGTTCAAGATCCCGGAGCAGGCGACGATCGGCGGCATCATGGGGCCGTTCTACCTCGATATGGGGTTCAGCAAGACGCAGATCGCGGCGATCACGAAGGTCTACGGCATCTGGATCGGCATCGCCGGCGCGTTCGCCGGCGGTGCCATGGTCGTGCGCTGGGGTCCCTGGCGTCCGCTGTGCGCGATGGTGGTGCTGTGCGGCAGTTGCAACCTGCTGTACCTGCTGCTGATCGCCTTCCCGGCCAACCCATGGATGCTGACACTGGTGATCTCGGCCGAGAACTTCACCCTCGGCATGCTCGGCCCGCCAACGGTCGCGTTCCTGTCGGCGCTGGTCAACCGCGAGCACACCGCGACGCAGTACGCGCTGCTGAGTTCGCTGGTGAACCTGCCGGGCAAGGTCCTCGGCATCTTCGCCGGCGGCATCGCGATGCAGGTCGGCTACGGCGCGTACTTCGTGATCACGGTGCTCGCGCTGGTGCCGGCGACGCTGCTGCTCGTCTACCTCTGGCCGCACTACCGCGACGTCGGTCGCGAGGACGCCGCCTAGCTAGCGCGCAGCCGCCGCCAGCGGCCCACCGAACAGCGCGCCGAGCAGGCGTGGCCCGCGTGCGCCGGTCACGCTCGGCAGGTTGCCGGGCAGGCCGAGCAGGCGCGCGCGTGCGAGCCAGGCGAAGCCGGCCGCCTCGACGAAGTCGGGGTCGAGGCCGAGCGTCGCGGTCGTTTCGACGCGCGTCCCCGCCAGTTCCGAGCGCAGCGCCGCCATCAGGGCGGCGTTGTGCACCCCGCCGCCGCAGGCGAACACCTCGCGCACGCCGCTCGCGCGCAACGCGTCGGCGATGCTGCGTGCGCTGAGCGCGAGCAGGGTCGCCTGCACGTCGACCGGCGCGACGCCCGCGGGAACGCGCTCGTCGAGCCAGTCGAGGTTGAAATGCTCGCGCCCGGTGCTCTTCGGAGCGGGCGCGGCGAAATAGGGTTCCCGCAGCCACCCGGCGAGGAGGTCGACGCGGACCGTGCCGCTCGCGGCCCAGGCGCCGCCATCGTCGCGAGCCACGCCGCGGTGGCGTGCGGCCCAGGCGTCGAGCAGGCAGTTCGCCGGGCCGGTGTCGAATCCGATCACGTCCGCGCCGGGGCGCAGCAGGGTCACGTTGGCGATGCCGCCGAGGTTGAGCACCGCGCGCGCCACGACCGCGTCGGCGAACAGCGCGGCGTGCAGTGCGGGCAACAGCGGCGCGCCCTGGCCCCCGGCGGCGACGTCCGCGCGCCGGAAGTCGGCGACGGTCGGGATACCGGTACGTTCGGCGATCACGTTCGGGTCGCCGACCTGCAGCGTGAAGGGCGACGCCCCTACGGGACGATGGCAGACGGTCTGCCCGTGCGAGCCGATCGCGGCGACCTGCCCGCGCGCGACGCCGGCATCCGCGAGCAGGGCCAGGGCGGCTTCCGCGAAGCATGCACCGACCTCGACGTCGAGGTGGCCGAAGTCGTCCAGCGACATCGAGGCGCGGTTCGCCGCGAGCGCGACGATGCGCGCGCGCAACGCGCCGGGATAGGGATAGGTCCGTGCGGCGAGTACCTCGAGGCGCGGCTCGAAACGCACCAGCGCCGCATCGATGCCGTCCGCGCTGGTGCCGGAGATCAGCCCGAGGTGGAGCGCGCCCACGCGATCCGTGCCGGCCATGTCGGGATCGCCGTCAGTCGGCGTTGCGCGCGAGCTGCATGCCGTCGACGAACTTGAGGCGCGCCAGCTGCGGCGCGGCCGCGCGGCGGAACTGCGCGAGTTCGCCGGCCGGCAGCGGTTCCGGCGGCGGCAACGTGACGGTCAACGGGTTGCGGTGCCCGCCGTCGACGCGGAACTCGTAGTGCAGGTGCGGCCCGGTCGCGAGGCCGGTCTTGCCGACGTAGCCGATCGTCTGGCCCTGGTGCACGCGGTCGCCGACGCGGATGGCGCCGAAGCGCGACATGTGGCCGTAGGCGGTGCTGATGTGCGCGTTGTGCTGCACGATGACGAAGTTGCCGTAGCCGGAACTCCAGCCACGGAAGGTGATCTTGCCGTCGCCGGCGGCACGGATCGGCGTGCCCGTCGGCGCGGCGTAGTCGACGCCCTTGTGTGCGCGCATGTAGCCGAGCACCGGGTGCATGCGGCCGGTCGAGAACGTGGACGAAATGCGCGTGAATTCGACCGGCGTGCGCAGGAACGACTTGCGCAGCGGGCGGCCGTCCTCGGTGTAGAACATCGTCTCGCCGGCGGCATTGGTGTAGCGGACGGCGGTGTAGCGCTTGCCCTGGTTGATGAAGGTCGCGGCGATGATGTCGCCGTCGCGCAGGCGCTCGCCGTCGCGGTAGATGTCGTCGTAGATGACGCTGAAGCTGTCGCCTTCGCGCAGGTCCTGAGCGAAATCGATGTCGTAGCCGAACGCGTTGGCGAGCTTGAGCACCATGCCGTCGCTCAGGCCGGCGCGGTTTCCGGCATAGAACAGCGAACGGGTCACGACGCCGTGCGCGACGTGGGTGCGGCGTTCGACTGCACGTTCGAGCGCGTCCTCGTGCACGCCGGTCGCGTCGAGGCGCAGCACCACGCGCGTCGCGTCGCCGCGCTCGAAGCGCATCGCGGCGAGGTTGCCGGCGGCGTCGCGCGCGAAGGCGAACTCCTGTCCCGGGCGGATCCGGCGCAGCGCGCCGGCGTCGGCCTGGGAGTCGAGCACGCGCTGCAGATCGGTCGGCGCGAAGCCCTGTTCCTGGAAGATGTCCGAGAGCGACTGCCCCGGGCGCACGGCGACGACGTCCCATTCGGGCTCCGTGCTCGCCGCAAAGGCACCGATGGCCGCATCCGCCTCCGACCCGGGCAGCGGGGGCAGCTCGAGCGCGAGGGTCGTGGTCGGGACCGGCGCGGCTTCGTGGCGGGTCGCGTTCGCGAACGTCGGCAGCACGACTCCGACCAGCGCGGTCAGCAGCACGCAGACGCCGCCGAGCACCCAGTGCTCGGCGCGCCAGCTGATCGGCGACGCCGACACGTTCTGCAGGAACGTCCAGTTCGAGACGCGCGAATAGAAATGGAAATACCGGCGCTGCGCCCGGCGCCGGAGGACCAGGCGGCGGGCCTTGTGGCGGAGATTCCTCGTATCGTTCGGCGTATCGCTCACAGGTCGCAGTCCGGTCCGTCGCGCGGTACCATAGATTCCTTGCGCAGCCGCCGTCAATGCCAATGACGACAATGACTTGCGCGCAATGTTTCACTAACGAATTATTAACCGCGATGTCCGCTTTGCGGGCCTCGCCTGTTCATGCTCGAACGCGCCGGGCGGTCTCCACCACCGGCGGGCCAGGGGATCCAGATGACCGACTTGCAGGCTGCACTCGACCTCATCGGCCGGGGGGCCGACGAACTCATCAAGCGCGAGGACCTCGAGGCGCGCCTGCGGCTGGGGCGGCCGCTGCGCGTCAAGGCCGGTTTCGACCCGACCGCGCCGGACCTGCATCTCGGCCATACCGTCCTGCTGAACAAGATGCGCCAGTTCCAGGACCTCGGGCACCGGGTCATCTTCCTGATCGGTGACTTCACCGGGATGATCGGCGACCCGACCGGCAAGAACGCGACCCGCAAGCCGCTGACGCGCGAGGACGTCGAGGCGAACGCGAAGACCTACGCCGAGCAGGTTTTCAAGGTGCTCGACCGCGAGCGCACCGAGGTGCGCTTCAACTCCGAGTGGTTCGGCTCGATGACGGCGTCGGACATGATCCGCCTCGCCGCGCAGCACACGGTGGCGCGCATGCTCGAGCGCGACGATTTCGCCAAGCGCTATGCCGCGCAGCAGTCGATCGCGATCCACGAGTTCCTCTATCCGCTGGTGCAGGGCTACGACTCGGTCGCGCTCAAGGCCGACGTCGAGCTCGGCGGCACCGACCAGAAGTTCAACCTGCTGATGGGGCGGGGCCTGCAGGAGCACCATGGGCAGCCGCCGCAGATCGTCCTGACCATGCCGCTGCTGGAAGGGCTGGACGGCGTCGCCAAGATGTCCAAGTCGCTCGGCAACTACATCGGCATCGCCGAACCCGCGATCGACATCGTCAACAAGACGATGAAGATCGGCGACGACCTCATGTGGCGCTGGTACGAGCTGCTCAGCCTGGACCGCTCGAGCGCCGAGATCGCCCGGATGAAGGCGGATGTCGCCGCGGGCACGCTGCATCCGCGCGACGCCAAGCTGGCGCTCGCGCGCGAGCTCGCCGCGCGCTTCCACGGTGACGCCGCGGCCGAGGAGGCGGTGGCGCAGTGGAGTGCGCTCGTGCGCGAGCAGCGCGTCGACGTCGACCTGCCGCTGCTCGACGTGCCGGTGCCGGCCGAGGGGATCCGCATCGCGCCACTGTTCGTCGCGGCGAAACTCGCCGCCAGCAATTCGGAGCTCGTGCGCAAGCTTGGCGAGCGCGCGGTGCGCGTGGACGGCGCCGTGGTCGAGGACCGCGAGCGCCTGCTGCAGGCCGGCGAAGAGCACCTGCTGCAGGTCGGCAAGCGCTCGTTCGCGCGCGTACGGCTGGTGTCGGCCTGAGGGACGAAAAAAACAGTTGACGAATCCGGAATAGGTTGTAGGATTCGCGGCCCTTCGGTGCTGCGGCGACGCAGCAACGAGGTCCCGCCGGCGACGGCGCGGCGACCGAAAAAAGTTCGCCGCGAGGGGTTGACGGATCGGGAATCGGATGTAAGATGCGCGCCCCTTCGACGGGAAGGCCGAAAGGCCGAAACGGAGGAGGCGGTGACCGGGGAATCCGCCGGTCACCGGAAGCGAAAAAAGTTCGCTTCGGGGTGTTGACGGATACGAAATTCGATGTAAGATATGCGGCTCCCTCGGACGAAATGTCCTGAGGCGCGAAACGAAAGAAGTTTCGCAAGCCACTGATCTTTGAAAGTGTGCGCAGGTAACTTGTGTGGGCGCCTTGTGGTGGATGAAAGTCCATCGATACAAAGTGCGTCCAAGCAACGTCAAAGCAGCAAGCTTTACAGATGCTTGGTTCTCACTCGAAGGTTTGATCGGAAGGCCTCGGCCGGAAGATCTGAAGTTTTAACTGAAGAGTTTGATCCTGGCTCAGAGTGAACGCTGGCGGCAGGCCTAACACATGCAAGTCGAGCGGCAGCACGGGGGCAACCCTGGTGGCGAGCGGCGGACGGGTGAGGAATACATCGGAATCTGCCTCGTTGTGGGGGATAACGTAGGGAAACTTACGCTAATACCGCATACGACCGAGAGGTGAAAGTGGGGGACCGCAAGGCCTCACGCGATGAGATGAGCCGATGTCGGATTAGCTAGTTGGTGAGGTAATGGCTCACCAAGGCGACGATCCGTAGCTGGTCTGAGAGGATGATCAGCCACACTGGAACTGAGACACGGTCCAGACTCCTACGGGAGGCAGCAGTGGGGAATATTGGACAATGGGCGCAAGCCTGATCCAGCCATGCCGCGTGGGTGAAGAAGGCCTTCGGGTTGTAAAGCCCTTTTGTTGGGGAAGAAATCGTACGGGCGAATACCTCGTGCGGATGACGGTACCCAAAGAATAAGCACCGGCTAACTTCGTGCCAGCAGCCGCGGTAATACGAAGGGTGCAAGCGTTACTCGGAATTACTGGGCGTAAAGCGTGCGTAGGCGGTTTGTTAAGTCCGTTGTGAAAGCCCTGGGCTCAACCTGGGAATTGCAGTGGATACTGGCAAGCTAGAGTGCGGTAGAGGATGGTGGAATTCCCGGTGTAGCGGTGAAATGCGTAGAGATCGGGAGGAACACCCGTGGCGAAGGCGGCCATCTGGACCAGCACTGACGCTGAGGCACGAAAGCGTGGGGAGCAAACAGGATTAGATACCCTGGTAGTCCACGCCCTAAACGATGCGAACTGGATGTTGGGCACACTTAGGTGCTCAGTGTCGAAGCTAACGCGTTAAGTTCGCCGCCTGGGGAGTACGGTCGCAAGACTGAAACTCAAAGGAATTGACGGGGGCCCGCACAAGCGGTGGAGTATGTGGTTTAATTCGATGCAACGCGAAGAACCTTACCTGGCCTTGACATG
>Ga0180216_1000136_pt1 | contig 91209 bp, 105 predicted proteins | sample eDN3rd37CBELigMG_FD_128879 | JGI IMG/M metagenome (GOLD analysis project Ga0180216, IMG submission 128879) | Enriched Miracle-Growth compost microbial communities from Emeryville, California, USA - eDNA 3rd pass 37_C BE-Lig MG (version 2)... ... | reverse complement strand
TTGATGACGCGACGGTAGAGGTCGTTGAGGTCGGACGTCGCGAAGCGGCCGCCGTCCAGCGGGACGAGCGGGCGGAGCTCCGGCGGAATGACCGGGATCACGGTCATGATCATCCATTCGGGCTTGTTGCCCGAAACGATGAACTGCTCGACGATCTTGAGGCGCTTGGCGAGCTTCTTGGGCTTGAGCTCGGTGGTCGCCTCGGCGATCTCGACACGCAGGTCAGCCGCAAGCTTCTCGAGGTCGAGCGCCATCAGCATGTCGCGGATGGCCTCGGCACCGATCTTGGCGGTGAAGGTATCGGCGCCGTATTCGTCCTGAGCGTCGAGATACTGCTCTTCGGTCAACAGCTCGTTCTGCGTGAACGGGGTCAGGCCCGGATCGAGCACGACATAATTCTCGAAATAGAGAATGCGCTCGATGTCCTTGAGGGTCATGTCGAGCAGCAGCGCGATGCGGGACGGCAGCGACTTCAGGAACCAGATGTGCGCAACGGGAGCGGCGAGCTCGATATGGCCCATGCGCTCGCGGCGCACGCGGCTCAGCGTGACCTCGACACCGCACTTCTCGCAGATGACGCCCTTGAACTTCATGCGCTTGTACTTGCCGCAAAGGCACTCATAGTCCTTCACGGGGCCGAAGATGCGCGCGCAGAACAGGCCGTCACGCTCGGGCTTGAACGTGCGGTAGTTGATGGTCTCGGGCTTTTTGATCTCGCCATAGGACCAGGACAGGATCTTCTCCGGGCTGGCGATGTTGATCTTCATCTGATCGAACGTCTGCGCCGGAACCTGCGGATTGAACGGGTCCATGACGTGGGAATGATGATTCATCATTTCTCTCCTCTTTCCGGAGGGTTCAGGCCACAGGGGCCCGAACGCCGCCGGAAGTGAATGGGGTTGGGAAGTGCCGGATTATTCCGCCGCTTCCTGAGGAGGCGCGAGTTCCTCGGCTCCGCCAGGTTCCTCGCCGGCATCTCGCATGTCGAGTTCGACATTGAGACCGAGCGAACGGATTTCCTTGACGAGAACGTTGAAGCTCTCCGGGATGCCCGCTTCGAAAGTATCGTCGCCACGTACGATAGCCTCGTAGACCTTCGTACGGCCGGCAACGTCGTCCGACTTGATGGTGAGCATTTCCTGCAGCGTGTAGGCGGCGCCATAGGCTTCGAGTGCCCACACCTCCATCTCGCCGAAGCGCTGACCACCGAACTGCGCCTTGCCGCCCAGCGGCTGCTGGGTGACGAGCGAGTAAGGACCGATCGAACGGGCGTGGATCTTGTCGTCGACCAGGTGGTGGAGCTTGAGCATATAGATGTAGCCCACGGTCACCTGGCGGTCGAACTGCTCGCCGGTGCGTCCGTCAAAGACGGTCGATTGTCCGGAACCCTTGAGCCCTGCCCTGTCCAGCATCTCGACGATATCGGCTTCCTTGGCGCCGTCGAACACCGGCGTTGCGATCGGAACGCCCTTGGAAAGGTGCTCACCGAGCCGCACGATACCGTCGTCATCAAGATCAGAGACGAACGAATCGCCTTCGAACAGAGCGCCAAGCTCCGTCTTGAGCGGCGTCAGGTCGCCCTTTGCGTGATAGGCACGCACCATCTCGTCGATCTTGCGGCCAACGCCGGCGCAAGCCCAACCCAGATGGGTTTCGAGGATCTGGCCGACATTCATGCGCGAAGGCACGCCGAGCGGGTTCAGCACGATGTCCACCGAGGTGCCGTCTTCCAGATACGGCATGTCCTCGACCGGAACGATGCGGCTGACCACGCCCTTGTTGCCGTGGCGGCCGGCCATCTTGTCGCCGGGCTGCAGCTTGCGCTTGGTCGCGACGAACACCTTGACCATCTTCATCACGCCCGGAGGCAGCTCATCGCCACGCTGAAGCTTGTCCACCTTGTCGATGAAACGCTGCTCGAGCAGACGGCGGCTCTCCTCGTACTGAGCGTGGAGGGCTTCCATCTCGGTCATGACCTTGTCGTCCTCGACGGCAAACTGCCACCACTTGGACCGCGGCTGAGCCTCGAAGATCTGGTCGTTGAGCTTGGTACCGGCAATATAGCCCTTCGGGCCAGCCGTCGCCACCTTGCCGAACAGCATCTCCTTGAGACGCGCATAGACGTTGCGGTCGAGGATCGACTGCTCGTCATCGCGGTCCTTGGCCAGGCGCTCGATTTCCTCGCGCTCGATGGCCATGGCACGCTCGTCCTTGTCGATGCCGTGACGGTTGAACACGCGCACCTCGACAACCGTGCCGGCGTCCCCGGGGGGCACGCGCAATGAGGTATCGCGAACGTCCGAGGCCTTCTCGCCGAAGATGGCGCGCAGGAGCTTTTCTTCCGGCGTCATCGGCGACTCGCCCTTTGGCGTGATCTTGCCGACGAGAATGTCGCCTGCCTGCACTTCCGCACCGATATGGACGATGCCAGCCTCGTCGAGGTTCTTGAGCGCTTCTTCCGAAACGTTGGGAATGTCGCGCGTGATTTCCTCGGGACCGAGCTTGGTGTCGCGGGCCATCACTTCGTATTCCTCGATATGGATCGAGGTGAAGACGTCGTTCATGCTGATCCGTTCGGAGAGCAGGATCGAGTCCTCGAAGTTGTAGCCGTTCCACGGCATGAACGCGACCAGCACGTTGCGGCCGAGAGCGAGATCGCCCAGTTCCGTCGAGGGACCGTCAGCGATGATGTCGCCGGCCTCGACATGGTCGCCCACCACCACCAGCGGACGCTGGTTGATGCAGGTCGACTGGTTCGAGCGCTGGAACTTCATCAAATTGTAGATGTCGACGCCCGACTTCGACGCATCGGTTTCTTCCGTTGCGCGAATGACGATACGGGTCGCGTCCACCTGGTCGACGATGCCCTTGCGCTTGGCCGCGATCGCGGCGCCCGAGTCACGGGCGACCACCGGCTCCATGCCAGTGCCCACGAACGGGGCTTCGGCACGCAGAAGCGGCACGGCCTGGCGCTGCATGTTGGAGCCCATCAGAGCGCGGTTCGCGTCGTCGTTCTCGAGGAACGGGATCAGCGAAGCGGCCACGGACACCAGCTGCTTGGGCGAGACGTCCATCAGGTCGATGGTTTCCTTGGGCGTGAGCATCACGTCGCCGGAGTGACGCGCCGTCACCAGATCGTTGGCCAGTTCACCCTTCTCGTTGATCTCGGCATTGGCCTGGGCAACGTGGTGCTTGGCCTCTTCCATGGCCGAAAGGTAGACGACCTCGTCGGTCACCTTGCCATCGACGATCTTGCGGTACGGCGTTTCGATGAAGCCGTATTTGTTGACGCGCGCAAAGGTCGAGAGCGAGTTGATGAGACCGATATTGGGGCCTTCCGGCGTCTCGATCGGGCAGATGCGGCCATAGTGCGTCGGGTGCACGTCGCGCACCTCGAAGCCCGCACGCTCACGCGTCAGACCGCCCGGCCCGAGAGCCGACAGGCGCCGCTTGTGAGTAATCTCGGAAAGCGGATTGGTCTGGTCCATGAACTGCGAAAGCTGCGAGGAACCGAAGAACTCGCGCACCGCAGCAGCCGCCGGCTTGGCGTTGATGAGGTCCTGCGGCATGACCGTGTCGATCTCGACCGAGGACATGCGCTCCTTGATGGCGCGCTCCATGCGCAGCAGCCCGAGCCGGTAGGAATTCTCCATCAGTTCGCCGACCGAACGCACGCGGCGGTTGCCGAGATTGTCGATGTCGTCGATCTCGCCGCGTCCGTCACGCAGGTTGACCAACGTGCGGACCACCTCGACGATGTCCTCCTTGCGGAGCGTGCGCATGGTGTCGGGAGCATCGAGCTCGAGGCGCATGTTCATCTTGACGCGGCCCACGGCCGAAAGGTCGTAGCGCTCGGAATCGAAGAACAGCGACTGGAACATGGCTTCGGCCGTTTCCAGCGTCGGCGGCTCGCCCGGGCGCATCACCCGGTAGATGTCGAACAGCGCGTCCTCGCGCGTTTCGTTCTTGTCGACAGCAAGCGTGTTGCGCAGATAGGCGCCGACCGTCACGTGGTCGATATCGAGGATCGGCAGCTCGTCGAAGCCGGAATCCACAAGCTTGGTCAGCAGCTTCTCGTCGATTTCGTCGCCGGCCTCGGCATAGACCTCACCGGTCTTGAGATTGACGATGTCCTCGGCCAGATACATGCCGAAAAGGTCTTCATCGACGGCCAGCAGGTGCGTGACGCCGCCCTCGGCGAGCTTCTTGGCCTGGCGGGCCGTCAGTTTCTTGCCGCCTTCATGCACAACGTCGCCGGTCTTGGCATCGATGAGGTCATGCGTCGGCTTGGCGCCCTTCCACTTGTCGGCGTCGAACGGTACGCGCCAGCCCTTGTCGGTCTTTTCGTAGGAGAGCTTCGAATAATAGGTATCGAGGATCTCCTCGGCATCCATGCCAAGGGCCTTGAGAAGCGAGGTCACAGGGATCTTGCGGCGCCGGTCGATACGCGCATAGACGATGTCCTTGGCGTCGAACTCGATGTCGAGCCAGGAACCGCGATAGGGAATGATCCGGCCGGCGAACAGCAGCTTGCCCGAGGAGTGGGTCTTGCCCTTGTCATGGTCGAAGAACACGCCCGGCGAACGGTGCATCTGCGAGACGATGACGCGCTCGGTGCCGTTGACGATGAACGTGCCGTTCGAGGTCATGAACGGCATATCGCCCATATAGACATCCTGCTCCTTGATGTCCTTGACCGAGCGGGCGCCGGTTTCCTCGTCGACCTCGAAGACGATCAGCCGCAGCGTGACCTTGAGCGGCGCAGCGAAAGTCATGTCGCGCTGCCGGCATTCATCGACGTCATACTTGGGCGGCTCGAACTCGTACTTCACGAATTCGAGAGAGGCAGTGTTGGAGAAGTCGGTGATCGGGAAAACCGAACGGAAGACGGCTTGAAGCCCCTCGTCGGGACGCCCGCCTTCGGGCTCGTCGACGAGAAGGAACTGATCATAGGAGGCCTTCTGGACCTCGATCAGATTGGGCATCTCCGTGACTTCGCGAATGGAGCCGAAAGATTTGCGTACCTTGCGGCGGCCGTTGAACGTGGTAGCCATAAAAGCTCCTGTTTCCTTGCGATTTGTCTCGGAGGCAGATGTCCAAAGACCCGACAATCAGCCGGCGGGTATCGGGACATGTGCCCTTGCATACTTACTGGTAGGCGACTAAACGCGCGAACCGATCTGAGCGGCAACCGCCTCATTTCGGATCAACGCGTTGAAAACTCGTTCCGTAATTTTGCGCCGGACCATCCCCGGCATATAGTCCCCATTTGTTCCATATGGGGGTAAATGAGGCGGCACGATGGCGCCGCCCCGTTTTTCTTGCTTAAGGCAAACTACTTGAGTTCGACCTTGGCGCCGGCGCCTTCCAGCTTCTTCTGGATGTCGTCGGCCTCGGCCTTCGACACGCCTTCCTTGACTGCCTTGGGTGCGCCTTCCACCAGAGCCTTGGCTTCGCCGAGGCCGAGGCCGGTGATGGCACGGACTTCCTTGATGACGTTGATCTTGTTGTCGCCGAAGGAGGCGAGGATCACGTCGAATTCGGTCTTTTCTTCAGCAGCAGCAGCCGGAGCGGCACCGCCGCCAGCAGCGGCGACAGCGACCGGAGCGGCAGCGGAAACGCCCCACTTCTCTTCGAGCATCTTGGAGAGCTCGGAGGCCTCCAGGACGGTAAGGGCAGACAGTTCGTCTACGAGCTTGGCGAGATCAGCCATTTGATAGTCTCTCTTTACAGTTTCGTTTCAGTTCGAACAGTGGATCGAAGCCCGCATGAACGGGCTCCTGGAGCCTTGCTTTAAGCAGCACTCTTCTCGGCATAAGCCGACAGAACGCGGGCGATCTGCGCGCCCGGTGCCTGCGCGACGGTTGCGATGCGCTGAGCCGGCTGCTTGAGCATGCCGGCGAGAGTCGCACGCAGTTCGTCGAGCGAGGGCATCGTGGCGAGCGCCTTGACGCCATTGGCGTCGAGCGCGGTCGGTCCCATGACGCCGCCCAGAACCACATATTTCTGGTTCTTTTCGGCGAACTTGGCGGCGATCTTGGGCGCCACCACCGGGTCTTCCGCATAGGCAATCACCGTCGGGCCGGTAAACAGGCCCGAGATGTCCGCGTTGTCGGTTTCCTTGAGAGCGAGCTTGGCAAGGCGGTTCTTGGCGACCTTGAGCTGTCCGCCGGCCTGCTTGACCTGCACACGCAGGTCAGTCAGTTCCGCAACGGAGAGCCCGGTATTGTGCGCAACGACGATCGATCCAGCACGGCTCAGCGCCGACTGGAGCGAAGCGACGAGTTCACGCTTTTCCGCTCTTTCCAATGCTAGTCTCCACAGTCGGTCCGGCAATCGGCCGGACCATTGCCAATTGTCGCCTCCGCAAGCGGAGACAACGGTTCTGAGCGTTTTCAGGAAAAGTGGTCCCACCTTTCCGCTTCGAAAACGCGTCTTCACGCCTGTCAACCATCGCCCAGAAGGACAATTGGCCTGGTTCGAACCGAAAGACTGGCCCTTGCGGGCAAAAATCCGTCGGTCTCACCCCATCTGTGCTGGCTCCTTGCGGATTTAAGCGCCGCCCTATGGCAGCGAACCGGCAGTCTCGGACAGGTCTTGATCAACCGGATGAGGATTTCTTCGCAACCGGTTGATTTATCGGGCGACCGAAACCGCCCGAAACTTGTTTCAGCATCGGACCGAAAAGTGGCTCCCACTTTCCGGACGACTCCGATGCGCATCAAAGACCTAGAGCGCGGCGCCGTTCCACGGCGCGTCTAACGCTCTAGAGAGCCGAAGCCGGCTCGACGTGAACGCCAGGCCCCATGGTGGAGCTGACAGCCACGCGCTTGACATAGGTGCCCTTGGCGCCTGCGGGCTTCGCCTTCTGCACCGCATCGGCAAAGGCCTTGATGTTCTCGATCAACTGGTCTTCCGAGAACGAGATCTTGCCGATGCCGGCGTGCACGATGCCCGCCTTCTCGACGCGGAACTCCACGGCACCGCCCTTGGCAGCCTTGACGGCGCCGGCCACGTCCGGAGTAACCGTTCCGACCTTGGGGTTCGGCATCAGATTGCGCGGCCCAAGTATCTTACCGAGACGGCCAACCAGAGGCATCATGTCGGGCGTTGCAATGCAACGATCGAAGTTGAGGTTGCCGGCCTGGATCTGCTCGGCAAGGTCATCGGCACCGACGATATCGGCACCCGCCGCCCGGGCCTCGTCAGCCTTGGCATCCTTGGCGAACACGGCGACACGCACCGTCTTGCCCGTGCCATTCGGCAGGTTGACGACGCCGCGCACCATCTGATCGGCATGGCGCGGGTCGACGCCAAGATTCATCGCAACTTCAATGGTCTCATCGAACTTGGCCGCGGCGCGGTTCTTGACCATCTTGATCGCTTCTTCGAGCTTGTAGAGCTTCTTGCGGTCGATGCCTTCGCGAGCTGCAGACAGCTTCTTACTGATCTTTGCCATTTCCGTTAGCCCTCGACCTGAATGCCCATGGAGCGGGCGGAACCGGCAATCATCGACATCGCGCTTTCCACGTTGTCGGCGTTGAGATCCTTCATCTTCTTTTCGGCGATGTCGCGCAGCTGGTCCTGCGAGATCGTGCCGGCACTCTCCTTGCCCGGAGTCTTCGACCCGGACTTGAGGTTCAGCGCCTTCTTGATGAAGTACGTCACCGGCGGCTGCTTCATCTCGAAGGTGAAGCTCTTGTCCGCATAGGCGGTGATGACGGTCGGGATGGGCGAGCCCTTTTCCATCTCCTGCGTAGCCGCGTTGAAGGCCTTGCAGAATTCCATGATGTTAAGGCCGCGCTGACCCAGCGCCGGTCCGATCGGGGGCGACGGGGTTGCCGACCCGGCCGGCACCTGGAGCTTGATATAGCCCGTAATTTTCTTTGCCATAATCGTCCTTTCTGGCGTCCGCCGTCACGCGGACAGTGTTGACGCTGTGGTCCGAGAATTCACCGGCAGCTGGCGGCCGCCACCCTCTCCCACAGATTTTCCGGAACCGGAGCTCCGGGGTCCGGGTCAGACCTTCTCGACCTGCCCGTATTCGAGCTCGACCGGAGTCGGGCGCCCGAAAATCGAAACTTCCACCTTGAGGCGCGAACGCTCCTCGTCCACTTCCTCGACGACGCCGTTGAAGCTGGCGAACGGCCCGTCGGAAACGCGCACGCTTTCGCCCACCTCGAAAGAAACCGAGGGCTTGGGATGCTCGACGCCTTCCTGCACCTGCTGCAGGATCGCCATGGCCTCGGACTCCGAAATCGGAATCGGCTTGTTGTCCGCCCCCAGAAACCCGGTAACCTTCGGCGTATTCTTGATCAGATGGAACGCCTGATCGGTCATCTCCATCTTCACCAGGACGTAACCCGGGAAAAACTTGCGCTCGGCGTCCACCTTACGACCGCGACGCACCTCGACGACCTTTTCGGTGGGGACGATCACGTCTTCGAACAGATCTTCGAGCTTGTTCTGAGCGACCTTTTCCTTGATCGCCTCAGCCACTTTGCGCTCGAAATTCGAATACGCCTGAACGATGTACCAGCGCTTGGCCATAACCGCGTCGCCGCTCCTGATATTCTGAAGCCCGGAAGGCTCCAACTCTAAATAATCGAAGTCGCCCTAGCGGATCGACAGCATCAGCGACACGAGCCAGGAGATCACCTGGTCCGCCGCGAGAAAGAAGAGGCTCGCCAGTATCACCAGCACGATAACCATGATCGTCGAGATCACGACCTCGTTTCGGCTCGGCCAGGTAACCTTCGACACTTCCTGTCGGACTTGCTGAAAGAAAGTGATCGGATTGGTCCGGGCCATAGGCGAATCTGCTCTTTGCGGTTTGTGCAAAACCAAAGGCCGCGCGGTAGTACCCGCACGGCTGGGAAATGGCTATCTAGTGACTTTGCCCGAAGATTGCAACAGGTCCGATTAAGAAAACCAATCGATAGCTTGGGTGATTGCACCGGGCGCCCAGCCACCCGATATTGCGGGCAAGGAGAGCCGCCATGCAAATCAAAATTCTGTTCGCAGTGCCGGTGCTGACTGCCCTGCTCACTGCCAGCGCCTCAGCCGCCTGCACCTCCGTGCCCGATGGCCCGCAAAGCCGATATGTCGAGAACGGCGAGCGCCGCATCGTCTGCCTCAACAATGAATTGCTGGACAGAAACCGGCAAGTCACCCTGGACACCCGCCTCAAGAGCCTCTCGAACCAGATACAGCGCCTCGAACTGCAGAACCGCTTCGACAAGCTGCCGCCTGCCCCACGGTTCTGAAGCCAACCGGGGAGGCGACCATGGAGACCAGTATCCAGTTGAGTGCCGGCGCGAAAGCAAACGCATTCGGAACCGAATATACGATCCTGCTCCCGCCGGCTCTCACCGAGGGACGCCAGTCGGTCTATACCAGCATCTGCCCGCCTGACGCCGGACCGCCCCGACATGTGCACGCCAATGAGGACGAAACATTCTTCATTATCTCGGGCACGGTCGAATTCTGGCTCGAGGGCGAGAGCCAGACGGCCTCTTCAGGTGAGGCGGTTTTCATTCCCAGAGGCCGCGAACATACATTCCACGTCCGAGGCCCCGAACGGGCGAACCTGCTGACAGTGCTGACGCCAGGGGGCTTCGAGGGGTTCTTCTTCGCAATGGAACGCCAGGGGCTGAGCATACCGCAGGATATGCCTCAAATAGCGCAACTGGCGGAACAGTTCGGCTTGCGATTTACAGGACCGCCGCTCTATCCGGCTGACGCTTCCTGAAATCACTCCAGCGCCGCCAACGGTCCAAATCCTTTGCGCCTGGCAGGGGCGGAGGGACTCGAACCCACGACCCTCGGTTTTGGAGACCGATGCTCTACCAACTGAGCTACACCCCTTCAGGCGAAGTGGTGTCTAATGGTAAAGCCGCCGCCGCGCAAGAGCTTCGCGCCGACTACGCCCAGATATGCGGCACGACCGGTCCCGCCACCAGGAGAATGCCGAGCGCCGAAACGCCGAAGGCATAGGAGCGCCAGGGCGTGAGACCACGCATATAGCACACCAGATGGGCGATGCGGGCGAGCAGATAGACGATGCCACCGGCAAGCGAAATCCAGCCCTGCTCCTGGAAGACGATCGTAAGGATCGCCAGCGTCAGGAAGATCGGCAGTGTTTCGTGCAAATTGCCAAGTGCCCGGCGCGAGCGTTGCAGTTCAAGGCTCGGCTCGGGAAGCTCGTCGCGAGGCCCCATCTGTCGCTCGGCGCCGACCTGCTCGGCAAGGTACCGACCGGGCAGCATTGCCTGAACGAAAACCAGGCAAAGTACCAGCAAGATGATGAGCAGCATCGATTTTCTCCATGGGTGACCGATCGGCAGTCACTTTGAACCGATTCTGTCTCATTCCTACCATTCGAGGACGATCTTGCCCTCCTCCCCGCTCGCCGCCCGCGCGAACGCCTCGGCATAGTCGTCGGCTTTCATGCGCCGGGTGATGACGCCGCGCACATCGAGCCCGCTTTCCAGCATTGCCAGCATCTTGTGCCAGGTCTCGAACATTTCGCGCCCATAGATGCCCTTCAGCGTGATCATGCGCAAAACCACCTTGCCGAGATCGAACGGGAAGGGCTGCGCCGGAATACCGAGCAAGGCGATGCGCCCGCCCATCACCATGTGTTCGATCATCTGGTCGAGCGCCGCAGGCGCGCCGCTCATCTCCAGCCCGACATCGAAGCCCTCCTGCATCGCGAGCTTTTCCATCACGGCGCGCAGGTTCTGGCTGGCGACGTTCACCGGCGTGACGTCCGCGATCGTGCCAGCAAGATCGAGCCGGCGCTGGTTGACGTCGGTGATCACCACATGCCGCGCCCCCACATGCCGGGCAACCGCTGCCGCCATGATGCCGATCGGCCCGGCGCCTGTCACCAGCACGTCCTCTCCAACGATGTCGAAGGCAAGCGCGGTATGCACTGCGTTGCCGAGCGGATCGAGAATGGCGCCAAGCTCGTCATCGATGCTGTCGGGCAGCGGCACGGCATTGAAGGCCGGTATGCGCAGGTACTCGGCAAACGCGCCCGGCAAATTGACCCCTACGCCTTTGGTGTCAGGATCGAGATGAAACTTGCCGGCCCGGCTTGCCCGGCTGTTCATGCCAACGACGTGCCCCTCGCCCGAAACACGCTGGCCGACCCTGAGCGTCTTGACCTCATCGCCGAGCGCAACGATCTCGCCGGCGAATTCGTGGCCCGTGATCATCGGCACCGGGATCGTCTTTTGCGCCCATTCATCCCAGTTGTAGATATGGACATCCGTTCCGCATATGCCGGTCTTGTTGATCTTGATCAGCACGTCGGCCGGCCCGATATCCGGCACCTTCTGGTCCTGCATCCAGATGCCCTTCTCGGCCTTTGCCTTGACCAGTGCCCGCATGACTGCTCCTTAAATGACGCCGAGCGCCCTGCCCGCGTCGGCAAAGGCATCAATGGCTAAAGTAACGTCCTCATCGCTCAGCGCTGCCGACATCTGCGTGCGGATTCGCGCCTTTCCGTGCGGCACAACAGGATAGAAGAAACCGGCAACGAATACGCCACGCTCATCGAGCGCCCGCGCCATGTCCTGGGCGAGCGCCGCATCTTCCAGCATTACCGGTATTATCGGCGTTTCCCCGGGAAGCAGCGTGAAGCCGGCCCCCTCCAGCCCTTGCCGGAAACGATGTGTATGGCCCATCAGCCGATCGCGCAGGCTGTCGCCTGTTTCGGCGAGATCGATCGCCTCCATGGCTCCGGCCGCGAGCGCCGGCGCCAGCGAGTTTGAAAAAAGATAGGGCCGCGCCCGCTGCCGCAGCAGGTCGATCACCGGCTGGTCCGCCGCAATGAACCCGCCCATTGCGCCGCCCAATGTCTTGCCGAGCGTTCCTGTGATGATATCGACCCGATCGCCGACACCCGTCAGCGCCGGCGTTCCCTTGCCGTTTTCGCCCAAATGGCCGGTCGCGTGGCAATCGTCGACGGCAACGATGGCTCCATACCGATCCGCCAGCTCGCATATCTGCGCGAGTTTGGCCACATAGCCGTCCATCGAAAAAACGCCATCGGTAACGATGAGCCTGAACCGGGTGCCGTCCGAAACCGCCTGCTTGAGCTGTTTCTCCAGATCGTCCATATCGCTGCTGGCAAAACGATAGCGTCGCGCCTTGGAGAGCCGCACGCCATCAATGATCGAGGCATGGTTGAGCGCGTCGGAGATCACCGCGTCTTCTGGTCCCAGCAACGTTTCGAACAGCGCGCCATTGGCATCGAAGCACGCGGCGAACAGGATCGCGTCATCCTTTTCGAGATACCGGGCGATCCGCCGCTCCAGGGCACGATGCAGTTCCTGCGTGCCGCAGATGAAGCGGACCGAGGCCATGCCATAGCCGTACTCGTCCATGGCCGCCTTGGCTGCCGCTATGATCCGCGGGTGATCGGCCAATCCCAGATAGTTGTTGGCGCAGAGGTTGACCGCGCGCCGCTCCTTGCCGTCCGCTCGATAGAGAATGCGCCCGCCTTGCGGGCTCGTGATCTCGCGCTCGCGTTTGAGCAGCCCCTGCTCCTCGATTTCTCGCAGTTCGGTTCGCAGGTGATCTGCAAATGGATCGAGCATCATGGCCTCCCATTCGGACGGAACCGGTTCACTATATCGTATTCGGGCACCAGTGCAGACGCTCGGCTGCAACCGCTCTCTATTTGAGGTTCGACAGCACCATGGTGGTCAGGAACCCGACTGCGGTCGCGAGCGCTGCAGACTGCTGGTATTGATGGCTTTCCGCCTCCGGCAGCAGGTCGGAAACAGTCAGGTAGAACATCGCGCCGGCGCCGAGCGCCAAAAGGCTTCCGAGCACCTCGTCCGGCAGATCGCGCAGCAGGAACCATCCTGCCATTGCCGAGACCAGCAGCGACAGGCCGATCGTGCCGGTCCAAGCCATGACCCGCCGGCCCACATGCTGGCCGCCATCCTCGCGTGCTATCGTTCCAAGGCTCATGGCCTCGCTGATATTGTCGATGAAGATTGCCAGCCCGACGATCAGGGCAATATTGGTGTCGATCGCCGCGCCTACACCTATGACAAGGCCTTCGATGAGCTCTTCGGCGCTGGTCGCACCGGCAATCACCGTGACAACGTCACCCCTTGGCTTTCGGCGTTTGTGGAACCGCTCCACCTTGCCATGCTGGTCGGCCTCGGCGCCGGCAATCTGGCCGCGATTGACGAAGAGATCGAGCCCGTAAACGAGCCCGAACCCGATCATGAACGAAACCACGATAAACGGCAGCGCTGCCATTCCCAGCGCCTCCGGCATCATTTCGAACGCGAACGTGCCGAGCAGCAAGCCTGCGGCAAGGCCAACGGCCAGGGAAAGCACCAGCGTCGTTGGCTTGATGATCAACGACAAGGCGCCACCCAGCGGCGAGGCCAGTGCCGCCGTTACCGCAATCGCCAGAATGATCAGGAAATCTCCACCCATGACACTGCTCTTAACGTCAGAGCGGGTGAAATGTTGCTGGCAAAGACGCGCGAGCTTGCGCGGTGTTGCGGAATGGCCCCTTCAGAGGTTTGGGGGCTCGAGCGAAGGCGCCACTCCGCAACGCACACCACAATCACCCTGTTGCGTGGCGGCAATGGGGCGCCGGACCTTAGACAAAGTAACTAGCAGGACTGACCTTCATGGCCGCCCGGCACCGTTGCCGAGCGGCCTTTGTACCCGCCGCCCGCTAGAAGCCGAACAATCCTTCGTTGTCCTCGGGAGGCGTCATGTCTTGTTCGAAAACCCGTTCCCAGGTCTGAGCCCAAGGCCGATTGAACCAGTCAGGCACGAAGAAATCGATCTGCTGGCCCGGACTGGTCTGCGTCGCCCGGCCGTCGACTGGATAGATCGTCTGCAGACATTCAATGAAGACATAGGGATCGGTTTCCCCCAGTTCCCCCTGCTTGTCGAGATTGCGCACGATGCGCACGGGTTCGGCCAGAGCCTCGGGATCGTAGAGTATCGCCTCCTGCTGAAGCCCGATGAAGTTACCGCCTTCATCATGGCGAGGCGTATAGATGTCGATCGCCTGCATCTGATTGGAATGCTCCCACATGGTGTGTTGCATCCAACCCTGGACGTTCGACGTCCATGTTATGAGCGCATCCCCATCCCAGAAGCCTACGGTTTCGCCGTACCAGCGCGGCACGTCTTCACCCAGGCGCGGGATGGCGCCCTCCATGTTGAACTCCCGCCCGACATGGATCTGGCGCATCAGATTGTCGGCAACGCCGCCGGCCATTTGAATCACTTCCGGATTCATCATGATGTGAATATCGCGCAGCGAAAACTCCGCGTACCAGCGCATGAATCCTTCCGGCCAGCAATATTGCGCCGGCCATTGCGGGGCATCCGATACCGCTTCGTGGTAGTTCTGCTGCACGGCCCGGACTTGATACTCAGGGGTCAGAAGCGAGAGATAGGTCGGCATCTGCGTGATGCGGCCGAAGTTCCACTGCGGCAGTCCGTCGTGATTGCGCACATACCGTCCTTGCCACTCCATGGGCAGGTCTTCAAATGAAGGATCGGTCACGAGAGTCCCGCGATCCGTCGCTTCGGCCAACAGCGCCTCATATTGAGCCTGGGCGGTGTCGAACTCGTAGGGGGATACGATTGCCTCTCGCGGAAAATCGAGTTCGCAATTGCCCCATTCGGCACTCTCGGGCGGATTGTCGCCGATACGTGCCTTCTGCTGGTCCTGGTTCGGATTGAGGATGGTGTTGATATCGGTCAGCTGTCGAGGACTGTTGCACCGGAAATAACGCTGGTCCGTCCACAGATCCTGGTCGGCATAGAAGTCCTTGGTCGTGAACATGTCCACTTCGAGCGGCTCTATGCCCTCGGGCGGAGATCCGTCCTCGGGCCCACGGCCCTCCGGACCGGTCATGATAGTGGCCTCGGTGATCGTGACCGGGGCGCCGCGCCCGACACTTTCGAACTCATCCTCCTGAGCTGAAACAGCGGCCGCGGCAGATAAAACTGCAACGCACGAAATCGCTAAGCGTGTGACAAACATTGGGACCTCCTCTTCCCTTTGCTGAAAGAAAACCAGTGGCAGCTACTTTCCCGATCGAGCGCTCTCCCTCATGCGATCTGACAGGTGTGCCCTGGTGAACGGGACGCCGCACGGCGCCCCGTCGTGACGCAAATCAATCGCCGAAACGGGCGATCTCATCCTCGATCTCGTACCAGTATTCGACGGGGAACCACCCCTCGCGCATCAACTCGTACGCTCGGGTCTGGAGCTGCGTGGCGTAGTCTTCCTGCCCCTCATAGAGTTCCGACAGCTGCTCGCTCGAGAACGCGATGTCATATCCAGAGAGTTCGCACAGGCGATTTTCGCCCGAATTGGGCACGATGAACGTGGCCGTGGGCACATCGAGCTGAGGGCTGCGGATACCGCCCTGGGCATTGCCGAATTCGTCGAGCGCCAGCTGCGAGCCATCGCCGCTCTCATCATTGTCGACTTCGATGTGCTCGGCCCTTGGCGGCACGATGTCATAGGCCACCCAGTTGAACAGATGTTCGAGCACCTGGAAGGTCGCAGCGTTGTACATGAACTGGCTGACGGTACTCTCATCGCACGTGGCCGCGTCGAAGGCCGGCGCCTCACGTGTTTCCAGATGTGGCATGCCCGCATATTCATAGAGGCGGAACTGGTTTCCCTCCTCGTCGCTATCTTCGCGGCGATAGGCCGGAGTGCTCCCTTCCGCCGAACCGCGGAAAACCTCGATCTGCGTGGGGTTATGGATGGTGGGAATATCGTAGACGGGTATTTCGTTGCCCGTGGCTGCCGGCAGGAAGCCATCGAAAAGCGGACTGCCGTCTTCGAGCCGGTGCGACGCGTGGTGTGTGGACATGTAGTCCAGCGCCGTTGCCGACGTTGCCGATGTTCCGGCCAGGACCACCGCCTTGATGGCCTGCGACCACTCCTCGCCCGCGGGGAACTGCTCTTTGATCAAGCGGGCGACCTGGGCAATGACGTCCTTGTTGGCCGCGCCTTCGCCCACCGAGAGATCGGCATAACGCTCGGCATTGAACCCCTTGAGGGTTTCGATGCGACCGGGCTGATCGTCGATCTCGACCGCAACATGCCCGTTCTTCATCATACCGACACGAGCCGCCTGCCAGATCAACGCCGAACTGCTCGGATGCATGACTTCGACCATGACCATCCCGGAAAATTCCGCGACGTCTGCGGGCCGACGGATCACGATGCGGGTCTTATAGGGAGCGCCCCCGGCTTCTCCCGAGACAAAGTATTCCTGCGTCACATAGCCGAAGTGTTCCGGCATCGTCTCAGGCGGCATCTCGTCGAGGAACGGGTGCGTTGCCGGCCCACGCACGCTTGGATGCATCTCGCCCGGCCCCTCGATCGGGCCCTCTACCATAGGTAGCTCCGGCACGATGACCGATTGCGCCTGTTGCGTGGCCTCGGTCTGCGCGTAGGTCGCCCCGAGCCCCAATCCTGCCGCCATGGCCGTACACATCAGTGCCGCTCGCAAATGGCGCCACGGCCTCGTTTCGAATGTCCTCATTATCTCCTCCTCTGTCGTAAGACACCCTAATTGTTAGTAGTACCAACTATTTGTGCAGCTGATCCCCCTCTCTCCCTCCCTTATGTCCTAGAGTTCGGTGCGATTGCCGACGGCTCGTGCCGGCGTTATCGGCAACAATGCCAGCGCCCAGAACAGCGCCGTAAGACCGGCGCCGCCAGCCACTATCCAATAGGCGCCTGCGAAGATGTCGCCAGGCAGCATCAACATGGCGCCGCCCAGACCCGCGATGACTCGACCGACGAACCCGACATGTTCGCGCGCATAACCGACGGCGGCAATGGAGACCATACCCACTCCGACAAGGGCCGTGATCGCCGAAAGCGTTGCGTCCAGCGGATTGCCCTGCAGCAGCATGGAAGGCGAATAAACAAAGAGAAACGGAATGATGTAAGCAGTCCATCCGAACCACATGGAGGCCCATGAGGTGGCCCAGGGCGAAGCCTTGGCAAGGTTCGCTGCCGCAAAGGAGGCGACGGCTATGGGCGGGGTCACCATGGACATCAGCCCGAAATAGAGGATGAACATGTGCGCAGCCAGTGGATCGACACCCGCCTGGACGATCGCCGGAGCAACCAGCGCGGCCAGCAGAATGTAGACGCTGACAGTGGGCATCCCCATGCCGAGGATTATGCTCGAGATCCCGGCCACGACCAGCAGCAACAGCAGATTGCCGCCCGAAAACGCCAGCAACTGAGCCGCCAGGGTAAAGGCAATTCCCGAGAGATTGAGAACGCCGATCACAAGACCCGCTGCAGCGGTGACGATGACGATCTCGATGCAGGACTCGCCGGCGGCATAGAGGGCGTGCCCCAGCCGTTTCAGCGAGAGGCGCCGTCCGTGATAGCCGAAGATCATCACGCCGGCGAACAGCACCAGAATGGCGTAGAGCGCAGCCAGTTCGGGCTGCATGTCGAACTGGAAGAGCAGGAAGAGGAACGCAACGAACGGCAAAATGAAATGCCACCCTTGCAGGAATTCGGGCAAGAGCGGCGGCAGCTCGCTGCGCGGGATGCCCTTGAGGCCCCGCTTGCCTGCATAGAGATCGACCAGGATGAAGATGGCCACATAGTAGAGAAGGATGGGCAACACGGCCGCAACCATCACCTGCGAGTAGGGCACCAGCAAAAATTCGGCCATCAGGAACGCCGCCGCGCCGATCACCGGCGGCATCAGCTGTCCGCCGGTCGAGGCCACCGCCTCGATACCGCCCGCGACATGGGGCGGAAACCCGGCGCGCTTCATCAGCGGGATGGTGACGACACCCGTTCCCATGACATTGGCGACTGCCGAGCCGGAGATCGTCCCCATCAGGCTCGATCCGAAGACTGCGACCTTGCCTGGCCCGCCGCGATACCTGCCCATTGCCGCAACCGCGAGCGCGCTGAAGAAGTTCGAGCCGCCAAGGGCCGAAAGAAATTTGCCCAGCAGAATGAAGGGAATGATGACGACCACACCAACCTGCAGCGACACTCCCAGCAAGGCGTTCGTGTCCACACCGAGATAGACGGCCAGCCGGGAGAAAGAGATCGGGCGGCTCGAATAAGGATCGGGCAGCAGATACCCCCAGAAGCCGAAGGCAATGAAGGCAAGGACGATCAGCGCAAGCGCCAGCCCGACAGCGCGCCGAACGCCTTCGATCGACAGGATCACGAGGATTGCGGCGACCACGATGCCGTCGAGCGGCATGAAGACCAGGTCGTTGACGAGCACGCCATAGGAGATGGCGAGATAACCCGCGCACACGAGGCCGGCAAGGGCGAGCACCACATCGAACCAGTTGGGCGACTGGCTGCGCCTGCCCCTGATATCATAGGTAAGAAACAGCAATGGCAGGACGACTGCCAATTCGAAGGCAAGCAATTGCTCGGTGTATAGCGTCGCGCCCAGAACATTGCGCGGCAGGTCCAGCACCCATGCAACCGGACCCAGAACCGCCAGCCCTGCAAGGATGGCGCGCACAAACGCAAATATCCCGGTACCGGGACCAACCTTCCAGTCCAGTTCGGTAGCGTCGACAGTGGGTGCACTATCGCTCATGCGAAGCCCTTCCTCCCCTGCCCGATGCTGCCTCCTCGCAACACCAGGACGGGCATTGTTTCCACGCGTGAGGCGGCGCCAAACGCCGCCTCACAGATGCAGGACCTTACAGCCCGGCCTCTTCGTAATAGGCGATTGCTCCCGGGTGATAGGCGATCGGCAATTCCTTGTAGAGATCCTCCACCACCAGTGCGTTGAACGCCGGGAAATTGGCGGCGAGCGCTTCCTTGTTCTCGGCCAGTGTCCGGGCGATCGTTGCCGCCAGTTCGTCCGGCGCGTTGGCGCTGATCAGCAGGATGTTGTCGTAAGTCATGACCTGCACCGGCTCGTCGAACCCGGGCATGGTGTCGCCGGGCTGCTGTTCGACGAGATAGCCGTCCGGGAAGACTTCGGTCATACGAGCAACTGCTTCCGGATCGTCCGAAAGCGGCAGCATCCGCAGGCCACCCACTGAAGCATCCGCCTCGAGCACCTTGGCGGCCCCCAGGCCGAAGAAGAAGGCGTCAGCGCGCCCGGCTATGAAATCGTCAGCCCCGCGCGCCACATTGGGCACGTTGACCGGGATCACGTCATCGACCGAAACGTTCTGGTTGGCCAGTGAAGCGAGCAGGATGTCGTTGATCACGCCCATGGCCGAGAACTCCGTCGTCAGCCGCTTCCCCTCCAGGTCGGCGATCGTCTCGATATCGGAGTCGGCGCGAACAAAGATGCCGACTTTCAAGGGCACCAAGGCCGCCAGCGCGAGCATGTCCTGTTGCGGCCGGCCCTCGAACACCCCTGCCCCATTCACCGCATTGGCAACCTCGCCAATGCTGGAGATGCCCAGCGTAAGCTCGCCGGAATTGACCAGGGGCATGATCGTTGTTTCACCCGAATTGGGTTGAACCCGCGCATTGAGACCGCCCTGCTGCTGCAGCACCTGCGCAATCGCTGAGCCGGTGCTGTAGCTCAGCGTACCCTGGCTCATCGTTCCGATATCGACATTTTGGGCCACAACCGGCGCCGCGGCGAACAAGGTCGCTGCGATACCCAAAACGATCGCGGAAAGTTTGGCATGAATGTTCATGTGTCCTCCTCATGTGATTGCCGGTTGAAGGGATCGTTGATCGTCCCGGTCCAACCGCCTTCGGTTCAGCCTTTTTGGCCGAATCCGCTCCCTGATGCAGGTGAAGAGGATGCAAATCTAACGAGCGAACGAGGACCCCTATTCCCCCTCCTCCGAACCCGCAGCTTCCTCACTCCCCAGGCGGGTAGACATTGCATTTAATTAGTATACCTTGTCAATTGCAGTTTGCGAGACTATCAAAAGCAGCAGCCTGCGGTGTCGGCACCACGTGATCCGGTGCCTGTTCTCGGCGCCGGACCAGACCAGTGGGGAGGAAAGAATGGATAGCGCGACTGAAAATCGTCGGCAGGATTTTTACGACAAGCTGACACCCAAGAACCTGGCTCCCTTGTGGGAGGTGATGGCCTCGCTGCTGCCCTCCGAACCCAAGTCGCAGGCGGTTCCGTTCCACTGGCGCTACGACGATATACGGCCACTGCTCATCGAATCCGGCAGCCTGTTGACCGCAAAGGAAGCCGAGCGCCGCGTGCTGGTGCTCGAGAACCCCTCCTTCGTCGGCGGGTCCAGGGCTACCACCACCCTCTATGCGGGCCTGCAGGTGATCATGCCGGGCGAAACGGCTCCCGCGCATCGCCATACCCCTTCCGCCCTTCGCCTGATGCTCGAAGGGGAAGGCGCCTACACCGCCGTCGGTGGTGAACGCACGACGATGCGGGCGGGCGATTTCGTCATCACGCCGTCATGGGCATTCCATGATCATGGCAATGAGGGGACCGAACCCTGCATCTGGCTCGACGGCCTCGATGTGCCCATCGCCGGCTTCTTCGAGGCTGTGTTCCGCGAAGAATACAACGATGAGCGCCAGTCCATCACCAGGCCCGAAGGCGACTCCATCGCCCGCTATGGCAGCGGTCTGCTCCCGATAAACGCAGAGAGCCGGTACGGCCAGACCTCGCCGATCTTCAACTATCCATATGAGCGCACGCGCGAGGCTCTTGTGACCGCAGCGCGCGGCGAAGAGCCTGACCCGCACCTGGCAACGACACTGCGCTTCGTAAATCCCATCGATGGCGGCTGGCCGATGCCGACAATGTCCGCCTGGATGACGTTCGTGCCCAAGGGAATGAAGACCGCGCCGATCCGGTCCACTGATGGCATTGTGATGTGCGTGGTCGAGGGACACGGGACCCTGAAAGCGGGTCAGGCTTCAATTCCCTATTCGCCCAGGGACGTCATGTCGGTCCCCGTCTGGACCTGGCGGAACTTTGAAGCCGCAGAGGACAGCTTCATCTTCTGCTTCTCGGACCGGGTGGCTCAGGAAAAGCTTGGCCTTTTCCGGGAAGAGCGCAGCGCCCTGCGCTAGGGGCAACCGCCCAATCGGCGTTGAAATCATTTTTCGTGAGGGGGAAAAACCGTGCGTTTTTGCAGGTTCAACGATGACCGCGTCGGGGTCGTTCGCGGTGACGGCGTAGTCGATGTCAGTGCCGTACTGGAGGATATGCCGACCTATCGGTGGCCGTTGCCGCATGGCGATCAATTCATGGCTCATTTCGATGAGCTTCGACCCAAAATGCAGGCGCTCGCCGAACACGGCCCGGTTCTGCCCCTGGCATCCGTCAGGCTCCTCAGCCCGATTGCCAATCCGGGCAAGATCGTTGCCGCGCCCGTCAACTACAAGCTTCATCTCGATGAGGCCCGCACCGACACAGCCATCCATTTCGGCAACACCGTCAAGACCATCGATGAAGCGGGGGTGTTCCTGAAGGCCACCAGTTCCCTGATCGGCCCCTCTCAGGAGATCGTTGCCGATTGGACCGACCGGCGCATAGATCATGAGGTCGAACTGGCCGTGATCATCGGCCGGAAAGCCTTCCGCGTCAGCGAGGACACAGCGCTCGACTACGTGGCCGGCTACGCCATTGGCCTCGACATCACCATTCGTGGCCCTGAGGAACGTAGCTACCGCAAGTCTCTCGACACGTTCTCGGTCCTTGGCCCCTGGGTGGTCACGAGCGACGAACTTCCAAATCCCAACGCTCTCGCGCTCAAGCTTGACGTTGACGGCGAACCGCGCCAGGACGCCAACACCGCCCTGCTGATCTTCAATGTCCAGAAACTCATCGCCTATGCATCGCGCGCCTACACCCTCTATCCCGGGGATATCATCATGACCGGCACGCCCGAGGGCGTCGGGCCCATATTGCCGGGCAACACCATTCATGCTGAGATCGAATCCATCGGACAGATGACGGTCAAGGTGTCGGGCGCTTGAGCCAGCGAAACAAGGAACCGTCGCGCGGAGCCGGCGGAGAAGCACCAGCAGCACTGCGGGAAGTCGTCGGCTTTCGCCTGCGGCGCCTGCAGAACCTGTTTCAGGCGCATTGGCAGCGCTCGATAGAAGCCGGCGCCGTCTCGGTTTCCCAGGTTCAGGGTGGCGTCCTGCTGCTCATCGAGGAAAATCCGCATATCAGCCAGATCACCCTGTCCGGCCTGCTCAAGATCGAACCGCCGACATTGCTGCAGTCATTGCGCCCACTGATCCAGAAGGGCCTGGTCACGCGCAAACGTTCGACTGCCGACAATCGCGTATTCGAACTCACGCTCACGCATCTGGGAAAGCGTGTTGCAGCATGGATACGCGTGTGGACGCCGGCACAGGAAGCCGATTTTCTCAGTGAACTGAGCGATAGCGAGCGCAAACGACTGCTCGCCCTTCTCGAAAAGGCCATTCGAAGCGGCGAAAGCGCCCTCGAACGCGGTGGCCTGCGCGCAGGGCCCGAGGGCATACCCTCAGCGCCCGAAGCCCTCACCGACCAGCCGACCCCACCGGAACGATAGCTTTCCCGATGCCGAGTTGGCCGGCAACCACCGGCCACCCTACGCCGCGCGTCCGCCGGTCACGAACGAGGCAAACCCGGGCATGATGCGCTTGAAGACGTAGAACGCAAGGCCGCTCGCGACCGCGATGGCGAAGGGGAGCGTCAGCCAGAGCACTAGCCCGAGGCCGGTCGGCGGGATCGCAAAACCCAGCGCCAGCACCCCGAAAAGGACGATTCCGTGGATCAGGTAGATCGGGAAGGAATATTTCGCGAGGTTCCCCAGCCCTGAGAACCAGGAAAAGCGCTGCAACTGCGCCACTCCGGTCCATACCGTCAAGCCGCCAAGGATGGTGATCAGAAGGCCGGTGTGATCGCTCGGCGTGTAGTAGTGAACGACGCAGGTTATCACCAGAAGCGCAGCGAACAGCGCAAAGCCCTTGTCGAGCCGATCCAGCTCCACCCGCCAGATAGCAATGGCAGCCCCGATGAAGAATGCGGTCAGCATCGGCGTGCGCAGGATGAGATATCCGTCGAGATTATATTCCGAAACCAACAGGCAAACCGCGATCACGGGGACAATATACCGTCGTGCGATACCCGAAATCACTACCGCGATAACGGCGATCACGAAGAGGTCGCGCAGGAAATACAAGGGATAGTTCACCGGGCGGGTAGTCAAGGCAAAGAGCGCATCGGCCCAGGTGGCGAGATCGGCACTGGCAAGGTCGAGGCGCTGTCCACTCATCAAATCCATCGACTGGGCGGCGAACATGGCCAGCGCCAGCGGCAGGTTCCAGCATAGGAACGGGATCACCAGGGTCTTGACCTTCTTGCGGATCGTCTCGATCGGGCTCATGTCGGCGCCAGTCGCGAACATGATGTAACCCGACATGATGGTGAGGATGGTGACGGAAAACCTCAGCACCGTCTGGTTGGCGATATAAGCCGGCGTCAGTGCGCTCCACGCCGCCAGGTCGCGCATCTCGGGAACCATCAAGGGAAAGTGCACGTAGACGACGAGCACGATGAGGAGGAGCCGGGTGACCGAGAATCGCTGCGAATGAGTGCGCAGGATATCGCGCGCCGTCACGGCATCGGGTACCGCACCCGCATCGAGAGCCAGGGATTTCAAGGTCCACGCCCTCCTTTCCCGGGAAGTCGGGTGATCTGAGTAAGGAGCCGCCATATGTCACTATCAAGGCGCTCCAGTCGCGCCAGCGTTGGCTCCCCGCCGTTTTCTCCTTTGCATTCAGTCATTTAGGTCGTGGCTCACGCTCAGCGCACATCAGCTATGAGCGAGAACCGCCTAGCGATCGGCCAAATTAGACCAGAAGTTCAGGTGATCATCCCCATCTCCCTAACCACCGAGAGAGGATCGATCCCATGCCCGTTACCATGCGCCGGGGCTCCATCGCGCTTCGCACCGCCCTCGCAGCCATCGCCGCTGCAGCGTTCATAGACCCCGCTGCCGCTCAGGGAGTGCGCGAGGAAGCCTTCTTCGACGATTTCGACAGCCTCGACATGTCGCGCTGGTACGTGGCTGACGGCTGGGCGACGGGGGATTACCAGAACTGCGTCTGGTCCTCGAATCTCATCAGCGCCGAGGACGGCGTGCTCGATGTTGGCTTTGCGCCAGTGCCTCGAGCGGACCGCCAATATTCATGCGGCTCGCTCCAGACCCGGTTCGCACTCCCCTACGGCACGTTCGAGGCCAGCCTGAAAACACCCACCGGATCGGGCCTCAATGCAGCGTTCTTCACCTATATCGGCCCGACCCAGGGCGCGCCGCATGACGAAATCGACTTCGAGATCCTCCTCAAGGACACCGGAAGCGTCCAGACGACCACATTCGTCAACGGCATCAGCGGCGATGGCGAAGTGGGCAGCGGGCAAACCCACGACCTGCCCCGCCCCTCGCAATCCGACTTCACCCATTTCGCCTTCACCTGGACGCCCGAAAAGATCGACTTCTTCATCGATGGCGAACTGGTCCGCACCATCGATGAAGGCTTCAAGATCCCCACGAACCCGCAGCGCATTTTCTTCAGCCTCTGGGGCTCCGATACCCTCACCGATTGGATGGGCCCGTTCGAGCCGGTCACCGAACCGATCGCCATGCAGGTCGATTGGGTCGCCTATACCCCGCTCGGGGAAGATTGCGCATTCCCTCAATCGGTACTGTGCTGACCATGAAGCGGCCCGCCTGCTTCTAAAGTAGAGACCGAAAAAGTCTCGCCACGATACCACTCCCCATGCATCAATGTGCCGGCACATTGATGCATTGGAGGAGGAAATCGACATGACAACTGAGGGAATAACTACCGATCACGAAGTAATCGAAAAAGGAAAGCTTTCCCGCCGCGAATTGATCACCGGCGGAGCCGCAATGGCGGCCGCCGCTGCCGGAACGGTGGCCGCGATGACCACGCCGGCCCAGGCGGAGGAGAGCGCTGCAAGTGCCGCCAACGAGGTGGCCGGCCGCAAGTTCAGGGGACTAGTATCCAGCGAGAATGGCTCGAGCGTCGAAGAGCTAACCATGTTGGTCTTGGGCGAGCGCGACTGCCTGGTTCGGATGGAGGCGACAGCCGTCTCCTACACGATGCTGGGCGCCGTGCTCGGCACCTCGTCGCGACCCCTGGTGATCGGCCAGGGCGGCGTGGGCGTTTGTGAGGCCGTCGGCCCCATGGTCAAGCGTGTCCAGGTTGGTGACCGCGTGCTCATTTCGGCAACCGCACAATGCGGATGGTGTTACCAGTGCCTTCACGGCCGGCCCGATTGGTGTCAGTTCAGCCAGACCTCGGGACATCCTTTCGCCACCACAGCGGACGGGACGGAAGTAACGCCGCGCGGCGGAATTGGCGGCACCAGCGAACTCACCTTCGCGCCCGAAGAACACTGCACGCCCGTCTTTACCGACCTTCCAGCCGAGCAGTTGGCTCTCATCGTCAACCAAATGGGCTGTGGCTTTGCCGCTGGGCAGAACCAGGCCCCGATCGAGCCCGGCTCTGACGTTGTGATATTTGGTGCAGGACCGGTAGGCATCGGCGCGATCATGGCTGCTAGCGTCATGGGAGCAGCACGCATCGTGGTGATCGAACCGATTGAAGCCCGGCGCGAAAATGCCAGCCGACTGGGCGCCACCCACACCATCGACCCGAACGACCACTCCGAAGAGGAACTCGTTGCCGCCATCCAGGAGATTTGCCAGGGCCGGACGGATCGGCGTTTCGCCGGCGGCCGCATGTGGGATGGTACGGTCTTTGGTCAGAACGGCAAAGGCGCGGACTTCGTCATTGAGGCCGTGGGAGCAACCCGCTTTCCCGTCGCCGAACCTGGACCGGACCTCAGCGGCACGCTGGCTATCCAGCAGGCCTGGCAGGTTGCGCGAGCCGGTGGCCATATAACCTTGCTGGGCGCAGCGCAGGGCGATGTCACCTTCCCCGCCGTGCCGTTCGCCCTCAACGGGCGCACGATCCATGAAGGCCAGATGGGAGGACAGCATCCGATGCGCGATCTGCCCCGATTCATCGAAATGATGGAGCGCGGAACGATCGACGTCGGCTCCATGGTCACCACCTATTCACTCGATGAAGCGGTCAAGGCCCACCAGGACGTTGCCGATCGAACCATTCTCGCCGGCGCGATCGTGTTCGGCTGAGGGCACGCAAACCGGGCCTGCGCCGCGGCAACAGTTCGTGTGGCGCGGGCCTGTCCAAGGCTTAAAGCCTGTCCCAGATCTCGGCGAGGGGCTGCGGCAATACTGTGCGGATTGCCTCTGCATCAAAGGGTTCGCTCTGCGTCTTCACCACCCAGAGCGTATCGGCAGCAAGCCCCTCAGGCATGTGAACATGCGGCAGCAAACGCTTGGCCAGCGCCGTTTCGAAACTGGCGAGGTCCGGCGTCGCCAACGGCTCGCCCGGCCTCCAATCTTCGTAGAAGACGCCGCGTTGCACCGCCGGCAAATGATTGCCGAATGTCGCAATGTGCTCAAGTCGCAAGCGACTGCGCAGTTCATGGAAGAAAGCGCGCAGGAATGCAAAGGACTGATTGTTGGTCGGCGCCAATGTTCGCTGCTTCAGCGCGTCCTGCCACTGAGCAATGCTTTCATTGGCATATTTGACATCCCGAGGATTGGTCATGAGCTTTCAGGGAAACACAGGCCTGGAGCGGGTAGCGGGAATCGAACCCGCATATTCAGCTTGGAAGGCTGCTGCTCTACCATTGAGCTATACCCGCCAGCAGGTCACCGGGGATGCCCGCCTCGCTGCGGCTTTGGTGGAGGGGGCTGGATTCGAACCAGCGTAGCCTAAGGCGTCAGATTTACAGTCTGATGGATTTAACCACTCTCCCACCCCTCCTCAGCAAAGTCGCCGGGAGCGAGGCGACGCCGCGCCGGGGCGCGTTGTCCGGGCGGTTTATGGTGATTGGGCGCGTGCCTGTCAACACCCAAAGCGGGAAATTCCGCGGGGTTTCCCAAGTGCTAGCCCAAGTGCTAGCCATCCCTGCTTGCTGACCCGCCGCAAAGGCGATAGGCACTGGCAATGAGCAGGAACAAGTTCCCACCCAAGCCCAAATACGATCCCGATCAGGGGCCGGTCTATCTTTATGGCCTGCATACGGTACGCGCTGCGCTGGACAATCCCGGCCGCGCTAAGAAGGCATTGCTGGCGACCCCCAACGCGCTGGCGCGCCTGCGCGAAACCGGTGAGATCGGCACTGTCCGGATCACCGAAACGACCCCCAGGGAGCTTGACCGGTTGCTCGGCGGCGAAGCCGTGCACCAGGGCGTCGCCTTGGAGGTCGATCCCGTCAGCCGCTTCGGCCTCGACGATATTGCCAGACCGCGCCTTGTCGTCGTTCTCGACCAGATCACCGATCCGCACAATGTCGGCGCCATTTTGCGTACCGCCTGCGCTTTCGGAGCCGACGCGATTGTCACGACGGCCCGTCATTCCCCGCGCGAGACCGGTGTCATGGCCAAAGCCGCTTCGGGCGCTCTCGACCTGGTGCCGATGATTGAAGTGCGCAATCTCGGCGACAGCCTGCAAAAGCTCAAGGAACGCGGCATGCTGGTGTTAGGCTTTGATTCGGAAGGTGAAGAACCTCTGCGCCCCCGCAGCGGTGACCAGCCCCTCGCGATCGTCCTCGGCGCCGAAGGCAAAGGCCTGCGCCAGCGCACGCGCGAACTGTGCGATGAAGTGGTCCGGCTCGATATGCCGGGACCGATCAAATCGCTCAACGTTTCCAACGCCGCCGCGATTGCGCTCTTTGCGGCAACCGCAGGGCGCTGACTATTCGAGTATCGAGGATGGATGCGTCTGCGCCGTGATCAGCGGCGGGTGGAAGGCGTCCCTCGCCTGCAACCGCACCACGCTGTATCCTCGCTCGTCCAGTGCCCGCAGGAAATCTGGCAACAGTTTCACCGTGCGCGCATGGATGTCGTGGAAGAGGATGACGCCCCTGCCCCGCGCCTCTAGCCGCGACAGCGTGCGTGCGAGCACCGTCGCTGCAGGTTCCGAATAGTAGTCCTTGCTGTCGATATCGACACCCAGCACGATCATGCTCGACTGGTTGAGGCTCGTGCGCAGCAACCCGGATTGAGCCAGATACGGAAACCGGAAGAACGGCGACGGGGCCTGGCCGATTTGCGCCAGAGCCTTTGTTATTGCCGCCTCGCCGTCGGTAACCTCCGCCATGGCCTCGGCATTGCTCAGGCCCGTCAAATCGGCATGGTCATAGGTGTGGCTGCCAATGGTGTGGCCGCGCATCGCAACTTCACGCACCAGGTCCGGGTGCTGGCTTGCCGCCTCGCCGATCATCATGAATGTGGCACCGACGCCGAACTCGTCGAGAATGTCGAGTACGGCATTGGTTTTGCCCGGCCGTGGGCCATCATCGAACGTCAACACCACCTCGCCCGGCTGCAAGGCGATCTCGGCTTCCGAGCCAACGGTAAGCGTGCGCCCCGCTAAAGTGCCGGAAAACAACCGCGAAGGCATGGCCTGCTCCGTGATCGGCGCCGAGGTCTGCGTGATGGCGGCGGTGGTCGTCTGGGTGTCGACCGCCTGATAGGCATGAACCGTCTGCGCCACATAGAGCGAGCGCTGTTGCGGCGCCTTGGCACAGCCGCCCGCAATCAGACCCGAGACGATGAGAGCAATCAGGAGACGAGAAGCGGGCAAAGCAGTGAACTCACGCCAGAAATCCTGAGCTCACCTTTTGCGATTATGGTTAATATTCGGTTCTTCCCGCTGACCTCAAACAGCAGTTTTCATGGCATTCTGTTTGGCACTATGAGGCGCCTCAGCGAACATATTGGGCTGTACAAACACTTACCCCGCTTATAAATTTTCCCGCATAGTAATTCCGCGACGCTTTGGGGGCTCGAGGATGAGCGAGCCGATCGTTCCTGTTGTCCTGGCCGGCGGACAGGGCAAACGCTTATGGCCAATGTCGCGCGCGGCCCGGCCCAAGCAGTTTCTGCCATTGACCGGACAAGCCAGTCTCTACCAGCAGGCGCTTCTGCGCCCGTGTCGGGCCAGGGGCTACACCCCTGCCATCGTCATTACCAATGAGCGCTACCGATTTCTGGCCGCAGAACAGGTGCTGGAAGCGGACGCCAATGTAGCGGCTATCCTGCTCGAACCGGAAGGCCGCAATACTGCGCTCGCAATAGCCGTGGCGGCACGCTTCGCCATGGCGCAGTTCGGCGAGAACTGCATCCTCCACATCCTGCCAGCGGACCACGATGTCGGCGCCGTGCCGGACTACGAGGCGGCCGTGAACCGCGCCATCAAAGCGGCCAATACAGGGCTTCTCGTCACCTTTGGCGCCACCCCGACGGCGCCCGAGACGGGCTATGGATATATCCAGCCGGGGCCGGCCCTCTCCGAAGGCGTCCAGTGCGTGGAACGGTTCATTGAAAAGCCCGAGCGCGAACACGCCGAAGCCATGATTGCCGCCGGCGGCCATCTATGGAACACTGGCATGTTCATGTTCAGGGCTGAAACCTTCCTTGACGAGTGCAACGCGCTCGCCCCCAAAACCCATCTTGCAGCGATCGGAGCGATGGAGGGAGCGACCCGCGACCTCGATTTTATTCGCCTTGCCGCCTCCCCCTTCCGGGACGCGCCCGATATTTCGGTCGACTACGCCATTCTCGAGAAGACGAACCGCGCTGCCGTCATACCCGTCTCCTTCCCCTGGTCGGATCTTGGTACATGGGACAAGGTCTGGACGGCAGGGAGCAAGGACGATGCCGGGAACGTCTCCAACGGCGCCGTGACGCTCTCAAACGTCAGCAACACGCTCGTTATCAGCGAGAAAGCTCACGTAGCCGTGGAAGGACTGCACGATATCGTCGTCGTCGCGAGCGAGGATGCGATTTTCATTGGCAAGCTGTGCGAGGCGCAGAAAGTCGGGCTGCTGGTGAAAACTCTCAGCGACCGGCCCGAAACCTGCAGCCTTACCGATACGCATCCAACCCGATATGTCCCGTGGGGCGGGCACTCCGCGGTGCTTGGCGGCCACCGGTTCCAGGTCAAGCGTATCTGGGTGAAACCGGGCCGCCAGCTTTCGCTCCAGCGCCACTACCACCGCTCAGAGCACTGGATTGTGGTGCGCGGCACCGCCCAAGTCACGCTCGATGGGACTGTGCAGACCCTCAGCGAAAACGAGTCGGTATACATTCCCCTCGGAACGGTTCACCGCCTGAGCAATCCGGGCAAGATCACGCTCGAACTCATAGAAGTCCAGACCGGCTCCTATCTCGGCGAAGACGACATTGTTCGCCTCGAAGATGATTTCGGCCGTATCTGAGCCTGACGAGGCCACAGCGGCTGAAACCGCACTCTTGTCATGGTGCCGAACCGGTGCTAGCCAGCACTCAGGCCGGTATAGCTCAGTTGGTAGAGCACCTGATTTGTAATCAGGGGGTCGCGGGTTCGAACCCTGCTGCCGGCACCACCTCGTGATGGTCCGTTCTGTGTCCTCGGTCAAGGCCGCGGACCTTTTATCGCGTCGCACGTTCCTCCCCAAACGGAGGTCAGTGATGACGAAATCGAAAGTGACTACCGGCGCCAATGACCGGCCCAAGGACGAAACGATCGCCCAGACCGGCGACGGCCTGCCCGACGACAGCAGCAAGCCCGTCGAGGTGGACGAGGCCGAGGTCGAGAAGGCCCGCGAGCAGTTGAAACGGCAGGTCCGCAACGATATCGAGCGCCCGCAGAAAGGCTCCGCCTGAGCTTTACTGCGAGCCCTCTTCCTTGCGCGTGCGCTCATAGTGAAGATCGAACTCCAGCGCGCTGACACCGGCCAGAAGGGTGGCATAGGCGCCTTCGCCATAATAGCCGCGCCAGAACTGTGGACCATTCTCGTCCCTTAGCGCCAGCACCACCGCTGCGTCGTTGACCTTGCCGGCACGCGCCAGGGCAAGTGCATCCTCGAGCAGTTTGATGACCACGCTCTGGTCCCTCTCGTCGGCGGCAATTCTGACAACGTTGAGGTGTTCGCCCATGATAGCTCTCCGTTCCGGCAACCGCCTCACGAGAACGCAAGATCTATCAGTCTGTTGCCCGGTATTAACGAGAGTGTCGCCGGTTGTTCGGCTCGGCATTCTCGTTGGCCTTGCGATTGCCGGTTTCGCCGACCGGACCGCCGCGCTTGGACTGTTGCCTGGCATCCGGTTTGCCAGCCGCAGTTCTGCCGGCGTCTATCGTCTTTTCCGATTTGTTCCTTGGCGTGCGCTCTTTCATCAGGGACCTCCGGCTACCGAGCCGACAACGGCCATGGTCAGCTCATCGAGATCGACCTCGCCGTCGATGCTGATCCTCCTGCCATTGCCAACGACCTTCAACGTATCCGCCCTTGCCGATGCCTGCCGCGTGAGTTCGGCAAGGATGGCTTTTCTGACTTGCTTTTCCAGGTCCATGGCGTCCTCCTTGATGAGACACGCTCAAGATATCGCCGACTAACGATCGAACCCTCGTTCCTGTTGCGTGCTCAACGGCTCTCGGCCCGCCTTGAACCGCGCCTGGGGCTCGTTACGATCTCCAATGGCACCGGGCGCAATCCCTGAGCATCGACGCCGACGTCGAACTGCCGGGGCATGGGTTTCAGCCTTCCATGCGAATGCCCGTGCAGGTTGATCGATTTCTTGCCCATCTTGTTCCAGGTCCTGAAAGGATAGTGGCAAAGCACGAAAAGCTGGCCATCGATGACGAGCTCGGCATAGTGCTGCACGCTCGCCCAGCCATTTGCACTGACGGTCTCGCCCGGATCATTGTTGCCGATGATCAGGTGCTTGCGCCCATGGAGCCTTTCCAGCAAGGCCTCGACTTCGGCCCGGCCGCCCTTGGCGAAATCTCCAAGGTGCCAGACCTCGTCATCGGGCTGCACCACGTCATTCCAGTTTGCGATCAGGGCCGCGTCATGCTCGGGCATGTCCTTGAATGGCCGGCGGTCGATTCTGAGCACGCGAACGTCTGAAAAATGGGTATCGCTGGTAAAATAGAGCATGGCGCTTTAACATTACCGCTGGACCGGTCGTTCCAAGGGCACAGGAACCGTGTACCGAGAAATGCCGTTGTCGGACTGCCCACAAAGAGAGCGCCATGGCCGTCAGACCTCCGCAGGACAGCGAACATCCAACCGATGGCGACGACCGCCCCGCCGGCGGAACCAACCCGCTTTCGGGTCCAGTCCTGATATGGGCGATCTTCATCGTCGTGGCGGTCATATTGGCTGTCATTGTCGCCATGATCTTCAGTCAGGCTGGGGGAGCCTGACACGAGGACCATGGATCAGAACGAGCCGATTTCCTGGCACCAACTCAAGGTGAAGCCGAGCCTCGGCCTGCGCCCCCGCCTTGCCGGCGAGGAATGGCCGGCCGCCGTCTATGCCATTGGCGACGTCCATGGCTGCTTTGCAGAGCTCCGGCGGCTGCATGAAAGGATCATCGAAGACGCAGCCTCATTCGATGGCAACAAGCTGATCGTCTGCCTTGGTGACTATATCGACCGTGGCCCGGATTCAGCAAAAGTCATCGACTTTCTCCGCCAGCCGCTCCCGGCCGGGTTCCAGCGCATCTGCATTGCCGGCAACCACGAAGCCATGATGCTCGACTATTGCGACGCCCAGTCTACGACCTGGCTCGACAATGGCGGTCTCGACATGCTCGTTTCCTATGGCATCTCAGCCCATCGGTTCCTCGCCAGTTCCCGGCGAGAGCGGATGGACCTGCTGCGGGCTCACGTCCCGGAAGAGCACATCGACTGGATGCACATGCTCCCATCGATGGTGTGCCTGCCCGGCGTATGCTTCGTTCACGCGGGGCTGCGCCCCAATGTTCCCCTCGCTGCCCAGTCGGAGCGTGATCTGCTCTGGATACGTCCGCGTGACGGGGTCACTGCGGGCATGCCAGAAACACTTGTCGTCCACGGCCACACGCCTGCTGCCGATCCCGTGGTCACCACCGGGCGTATCTGCGTTGATACCGCCGCCTTCGTTACCGGCACGCTCACAGCCGTGCGCCTTACGCAAACACTGCAGATAAAACTGATAAACGTTACTGCAGACGAGATTATTTCGTGACATCATCCTTCGGGAAAGCGCGATCAGGATAGTACCTGATGGCGTTTTGTTGGGGGCTTGTGCGTAATGAACGGCGAAATCGAGATCCGCGCCCTTTTCGGGCTGCTGCGGCGTCAATTCCGGCTGGTCGTTGCCACTGTCATTGTGATCGTCGCTATAGCCGGCATTGTCGCGTTCCAGCTTAGCCCCGTCTACACAGCTACGGCACTTGTCCTTGTCGATCCTGCCAGCAAGAACCTGCTGGAGCCCGAGAGTGTCACGCCGGGCGGGACTTCGGCAAGCACGAGGATCGACAGTGAGGTGGAGATCCTGCGCTCCGACAGCCTGCTGATGCAGGTGATACAATCAGAGCGCCTTAGCGAGAGCCCTGAATGGGGACCAAGGCTGCGCTGGCAGGATCACCTGTTACGGTTCCTCGGCCTCGCCCGCCCGGGCGATCTCACCGAGGAGGCAGTTGCCGCCGCGACACTGACCAATCTCAAGCGCGCCTATACCGTCGAACGGCGTGCGCTTACCCAGGTCATTGCGGTCCGGGTCCAATCCGAAGACCCCGACACCGCGGCAGACCTCTCCAACACCATTGCTGAGACCTACATCGCCCGGCAGCTCGACTCCAAAGTGCAGAGCGCGCTTGCCGCCCGTGAACTGCTCTTGTCGCGCCTCGTCGAAGCACGCGCTGAACTCACCGCTGCAGCAGCCCGGCAGACACCGCCGCCCGATGCCGGTGGCCTCGATCCTCTCGCGGATACGCAGCGTACCGCGCTCGCGCGCAGCCAATACGACCTGCTGCTGCAACGGGCCGAGGAACTGGACGCCGAGGCCGCCCTGCAGCTTGCCGATAGCCGCATCGTCTCGCCGGCCCTGACGCCGCAAATTCCCAGCTTCCCCAACAAGACGGTCATTCTCGTCGTGGCCGCGCTCTTTTCGCTGGGCATCGGCATTGCACTGGCGTTCCTGCGCGAGAATCTGGTGGGCGGCTTCACCAGCGAGGAGCAGTTGCTTGCGGTGCTCAAGCCCACGGCTGCGACGACCTTGCCCCGCAACCCTGCGCAAGAGACCGCCCCCAGCCTGGCCGACATGATGGTGGAGGCGCCGCTTGCACCGTTTTCCGAGGCCGTTCGTCGCTTGCGGGCAACACTCGACTACCAGCGCCGGGGTGCGGTTTCGTCAGGCCGTGGCCAGGTCATCGCTTTGACCTCGGCGGCTTCGGGCGAAGGCAAGACCACCCTTGCCCTCGCTCTTGCACGGGCTTACGCCCTTTCCGGTCGAACCACTCTGCTCATCGATTGCGATTTGCGCGCGCCGGGCCTGCACAAGCACTTCAACGGTGTTCTGCGCCAGGGACTGCGGGATCTTCTCGCTAATAGGGCAAAACCCGAAGGCCTCGCGTCCCTCGTCGCCAAGGACCCGTTGACAGAGGCAACCCTTATCGGCGGCGCCACCCTTAGCGACATTCCGACCGACCAGCTCCTCGCCGGTTCCGCCTTCGCGCGGCTGATCGAGGCAGCGCGGACCAGCTTCGAAATCGTCATCCTCGACACGCCGGCGCTCGGACATGTCGTTGATGCGCTCTATGCGGCGCCCCATGCAGACATGCTGGTCTTCCTCACCCGCTCGGCGAGCACATCACAGACCGACGCGCGCAAGGCCCTCGAAGCACTGAACCGCACTGCCCGGCCGGGCACGCCGCTGATCGCGGCGCTGAACCAGCTGCATGAACCTGGCCAACGCGCCTACCCTCGCTATCAGCCCACCTTGGGGCTGTCTGAGTAATAGTCCTTGCTGTCGATGTTAAATCAGTTCGACTTCATCTCGAGCTGTTCTTCGCCCTGCGTGCAAGCAATTCCAACGCCTCAAGAAAAGCCGAGCGATCCCGGGCGGTGAACGCCCTGTTGTAGTCCTGGCTTTCGCCTGTTTCACGCAGATGCTGGTTAAGATCGCGCATCGCGAGCGCCATGCCGATCGAGTCGGCTGTGAACTGTCTGCCGGTCGGCCCCACAACCGCGGCACCGCCATTCAGCGCCCGGCTCGCCAGCGCAATGTCGGCGGTGACGACGATATCGCCAGCCTGCGCCTTCTCGACGATCCAGTCGTCCGCCACATCCGCGCCCTGCGGCACGACGACGGTACGCACCATCGGATCACGCGACGGCCGAATGCCGCCATTGGAGACGAACACCACCACCAACCCGTGCCGCTGGGCAACACGAATGGCCTCGTCCTTCACCGGACACGCATCGGCATCGACATAGATGACCGGATCAGGCACTCGCCACCTCCTGCCTCAGGAACTCCAGTCGTTCCTGTATAGGCAGGCACGGCAATTCGACAAGGTCGTATCCCGCCTCCGCGTAGCCCCGGCTTATGGCCTCGTATGTGCGCATGGCCTCGTCCCAATCCTGCTTGCGCTCGGCGTCGTGCTCGTAGATCTCACGCCAGGGCGGCGCAATGAACACCTTGCGGTTGTACCGGAAGAGCTCTGCAGCACGCCGGAAGTGATCGACCTCCGTCAGGCCGCAAAGGCGGGCATAGCCGAGAAGGTCGGGTACGCCGCGATCGAACAGGACAGGCGCCTCATATCCTGCGAAATCCTGATGGTTGCGCATCTCGCGATCAAGCATCAGTTCGGCGTAGACGGCCTGATCGCCCCAATGTACGGCTCGCCCACCTATTGCGACCTGCGCCTGCAGAATGGCCCGGCCGGACTCCGGAACCGTCACGTATCCCACTGTTTCTGCGGCCGCGAGCAGGCTCGATTTGCCGGCACCCGGACCTCCGGTAACGATGAAATAGTTCTCACCAGCGTGCATACGCTGCCTCCTTCCTACATACGATGTGAATGGAGCGACCGGTCGCGCGAAGGCGACTACCGCCATGCCGCTCGCGGCGACATCTCGGCTCGACAATTTTTTGGAAATGGTGCCGGCAGCAGCTACCCTGATTACAAATCAGGTGCTCTACGAGCTGTACCGGCCCGTGAGGAGCGCTAGCGACGGTTCTCCGGCGAGGCAGGCGTTTCGCATTGGCTCGGCGGAACGATACCGCCGAACATGCCAAACGCCGCTCTGATCTGGTACGCGGAACGCGGCGATCAACCAGTTAGCTTGTCAAAGAGCAGGTCCGCCAGTTCCACGGGATCCTGCTCGGCCCCGTGCAGCACCACATCGGCACGTTCCGGTGCCTCGAAGACGCTGTCGATGCCGGTGAAGTTCTTGATCTGCCCGGCCCGCGCCTTGGCGTAGAGACCCTTGGGATCGCGCGCCTCGCACACTTCGAGCGGCGTGTCGACATAGACTTCGACGAACTCGATATCACCGGCGATCTCGCGCGCCATGCGCCGCTCATTGCGGAACGGCGAAATAAACGAGACCAGCACGATAAGCCCGGCATCGGCCATAAGCCTCGCGACTTCGGCAACCCGCCTTATGTTTTCGACGCGGTCGGTGTCGGTGAAGCCGAGATCCTTGTTGAGGCCGTGACGCACATTGTCGCCGTCGAGGATATAGGCGTGCTTGCCTTCGGCCGTCAGCCGCTTCTCGATCAGGTTGGCAATGGTCGACTTGCCTGAACCGGAAAGCCCGGTGAACCAGACGATTCGCGGCGTCTGCGCCTTCATCTGCGCGCGAACCTCGCGGTTCACGTCGAAGCTCTGATAGGTCAGGTTCTGCGCCCGGCGCAGGCCATAATCGATGGTGCCGGCCCCCAGCGTGCGGTTGGAAATGCGATCGATGAGGATGAAGCCTCCGGTCACCCCGTTTTCCGCATAGGGATCGAACGCGATCGGCTTGTCGGTCGCAATGGTGACGGTACCGACCTCGTTCAGTTCGAGGTTCTTGGCAGCGCCGCGCTCCAACGTGTTGACGTTAGTGCGATATTTTAGCCCCGTAATCGTCGCCGGCACCAGTTGAGCGCCGATCTTGAGCAGGTAGGAGCGCCCTGGAAAGGCTGGCTCTTCATTCATCCAAACGAGCCGCGCCTGGAATTGATTGGAGTATTCCGGCGTCGCCCCCGGATGAGTGAGCACGTCGCCGCGCGAAATGTCGATCTCCCGATCGAGAACCAGCGTCACCGCCTGCCCTGCAATCGCCCGGTCGAGATTGCCGTCCATGGTGACGATCTGCTTGATGATGGCGCGCTGGCGCGACGCGGCGACCAGCACCTCGTCGCCCACCTTGACGGCACCGGCGGCAACGGTCCCGGAGAATCCTCTAAAGTCGAGGTTCGGTCGGTTCACCCATTGCACCGGAAAACGCAGCGGACGCTCTGTGCGCTCTTCGCTGACATCGATGCTCTCGAGATAGGGCACCAGCGGTTCGCCCTTGAACCAGGGCGTGCGCTCGCTCGGCTGCACGATATTGTCGCCCTTGAGCGCCGAAACCGGCACCGCCATCAGCGACTTGAAGCCGAGGTCTTTGGCAAACTCGCGATACTCGGCCTCGATCCTGCTGAAAACCTCCTGCGAATAATCGACGAGGTCGATCTTGTTGACCACCAGCACGACATGCTTCACCCCGATCAGCGACAGGATGAAGCTGTGCCGCCGCGTCTGCGTCAAAAGCCCCTTGCGCGCATCGACCAGCAGCAGCGCCAGGTCGGCGTTGGAGGCACCGGTCGCCATGTTGCGGGTGTACTGCTCATGGCCGGGCGTATCGGCGACGATGAACTTGCGCTTGTCGGTAGAAAAGAACCGGTAGGCCACATCGATGGTGATGCCCTGCTCCCGCTCGGCCGTCAGACCGTCGACCAGCAGCGAGAAATCGATCCCCTCATCCCCGACATTGCGGTTGCGGCTTTCGCTGCGCAGCGACGCCAGCTGGTCGTCGAGAATGAGTTGGCTGTCATAGAGCAGCCGCCCGATCAGCGTCGACTTGCCGTCATCGACTGACCCGCAGGTAAGGAACCGCAGCAGCGACTTGTTGGTCTGCTGCTCGAGCCAGAGCGCGATATCGGTATCGGCGGTCGGGGCGATGCTGGTCACGTTGGCCATCGACATCAGAAATACCCTTCCTGCTTCTTCTTTTCCATCGAGCCGGCCTGATCGCTGTCGATCAGCCGCCCTTCGCGCTCGGAGGTGCGGCTGGCCTGCATCTCCATGATGATCTCGGGCAGCGTTGCCGCGTTCGAACGAATGGCGCCGGTCAGCGGATAGCAGCCCAGCGTGCGGAAGCGCACCATTTCCTCGCGCGGCGTCTCGCCCGGCGCCAGCGGCAGGCGTTCGTCGTCAACCATGATCAGCGTACCGGACCGCTCCACCACCGGGCGCTTGCGCGCGAAATAGAGTGGCACGATCGGAATCTCTTCCGAATAGATGTAGGTCCAGATATCGAGCTCGGTCCAGTTGGAGAGCGGGAACACCCTCATGCTCTCGCCCGGATTGAGCCTGGTGTTGAACACCCGCCAAAGTTCCGGGCGCTGGTTCTTGGGGTCCCAGGCATGGCTGGCATTGCGGTGCGAGAAGATGCGCTCCTTGGCCCGGCTCTTCTCCTCGTCGCGCCGCGCCCCGCCAATGGCCGCGTCGTACTTGCCGGCGTCGAGCGCCTGGCGCAGCGCCACCGTCTTCATGATGTCGGTATAGCGCGACGAGCCATGGTCGAAGGGGTTGATGTTGTCGCGCACCCCATCCTGATTGGTATGAGTGATCAGATCGAACCCGTACTCCTCGGCCGTCCTATCGCGGAAGGCGATCATCTCGCGGAACTTCCAGGTGGTGTCGACATGCAGCAGCGGGAACGGGATCTTGGAGGGAAAGAACGCCTTGCGCGCCAGGTGCAGCAGCACGCTCGAATCCTTGCCGATCGAGTACATCATCACCGGTCGGTCGAAACTCGCCGCCACCTCGCGCAGGATCTCGATGCTTTCCGATTCAAGCGAACGCAGGTGCGTGAGGTGGTCATGTCCCATGTGGGGGTCGCGCTCCGTCTTATGGCAGGCATGCTGCGCCATGCGCAGGCAGCCCCCGTGAGATAAAGCTATTGCCGGATAGGCTCAAGGCCTTGACTGGCAACATCATTGCGGAGGCGCAGCGCGGGTGAGCAATCGATCCTGCAAAGAGCGATTTACGCAACAGTTTTGCCCGAGAAGCCGAAAAGGCGCTCATACGGCTCTGCTAGCGGTTGGCGCCGGTGATGAATTCGCGCCAGATGGTAAGGCCCAGAATCCGCAGGTCGAACGCCAGGCTGAAGTGCTCGATATAGTGCAGGTCATGTTCGATCCGCTCCCTGGCAAGGTGCGCATCGCGCGTTGGTCCGCGCAGGCCATTGGCCTGTGCCCAACCCGTTATCCCCGGCGTCATGCTCAGCCGCGCCGGATAGTTGGGCACCAATTCCTCGTAGGGCATTCCCGCCGCCTTCATGCCGGGCACGTGCGGTCGCGGTCCCACCAGTGACATATCACCCGCCAGCACATTGATGAGTTGCGGCAACTCATCAATACTCGTCTGACGCAGAAACCGTCCAGTGCGCGTAAGGCGCGGGTCGGAGAGGCTGACCTGATCGAGCCCCGACGGATCGCAATGGTCCGCCCGCAAGGTGCGGAATTTGACCATCACGAAGCGCTTGCCGTCGAGCCCCAGCCGCTCCTGCCGAAAGATCACACTACCAGCGCCGTCGAGTCTGACCGCGAAGGCAGCAACGATGAATAGCGGAGAGAGCAGCGAAAGGGCAGCAATGGCGCCGACCACGTCGATGAAACGCTTGATCCGCAGTTGCCGAGCGCGTACCGATCTGGCCCGCGCAGAGGCCGGCCCTGCCCCTTCCCAACTGCTCATGAATGCCCCCAAAACCCTCGCCAAGGATAGATGAGCAACATCCATATGCAAGCCTCTTCCTTGCCCGAACGCACTGACCCGATTGGCAAATTGCAGCAACGCATGCTAGGTCATGCGGCGATTGTGGGCACGGGCCAGCCGCGTGTTGCGGCCGTTTCCACTCCGGCGTCCAGCAGCACCAGGGAGTGGACCAGGTGAGCAATCTCACCCGCAAGATCGCCTTCGTCACCAGCCAGACACCCGAAGCCGAAGCTGCGGCCAATGACCTGCGCAGCACCTATGGCGACTCGGATTTCGAGCACGCCGACGTCGTGGTCGCGCTGGGCGGCGACGGCCTCATGCTCCAGACGCTGCATAGGGTCATGGGGCGTAACGTACCGGTTTACGGCATGAATTTCGGTTCGGTCGGCTTCCTGATGAACAATTTCGGCCGCTACGATCTTCACGAACGAATCGCGGCAGCGCATGCTACCCAGATCTATCCGCTCTCAATGGACGTGATCGATGCATCGGGCCATCGCCAGACTGCGCTTGCGCTCAACGAGGTTTCGCTTTTCCGCTCGAGCTACCAAGCCGCCAAGGTCCAGATTCTCGTCGATGGCGAAACGCGCATGGACGAACTGGTCTGCGACGGCGTGCTGCTGGCGACTCCGGCAGGCTCAACCGCGTACAACCTGTCGGCGCATGGTCCCATTCTGCCCATCGACTCGCCCCTTCTGGCCCTAACGCCCATATCCCCCTTCCGCCCGCGCCGCTGGCGTGGCGCCATCCTCAACAACCGGGCCGTCGTGACCTTCCGCACTCGCGAGCCGGAAAAGCGCCCGGTGAACGCCGTGGCCGATAATGTCGAATTCAAGAATGTTATCGACGTCACTGTGCGCGAGGATCGCTCTCAGGGCGTCACGCTACTGTTCGATCCGGGAACGAGCCTGGAAGAACGCGTGCTCATCGAGCAGTTTCGGTACTGATCACGCCGCCGGCAGCGCCAACCGTTGTTCCGGCTCTGGTTCAACCGCCGGAAACGCGGTCTGCGCCGTGCCGACAAAGCCTGCCATGACGCCCTTTGCGGCCTGCCGGGCGAGCAAAACGTTCTGTTCGCCAAGATAGGCGAAAGCCTCTCCAAGCTGGTCGGGGAGAACCCCACCGTGCTCAGCGATGAGTTCTTCGGTCAATGCCGTCACCACGTAGTGCCGCGCCGCCGCGTCGTCAGCCAAGTCAACCGTACGGGCGTGACAGATCAACCGCGCCAGGAGATTGCGTACTCCCTCCGAGAGTCCGCACCGGGTGAATAGCGCATTGAGCGCGGCGCGACTTCCGGTTTCAAGAACCGCAAAGACCTTCTCGGCTGGCGTCTCGCTCAATTCGGCGCAGCAGGCGGCGAAGAAGAACACATGGCCATTGATGACGGCATGGAGCAGCACGCGGGTATTGAGCGAGCCCTCGGCCGCGAGCGTCCTGGCATATGCCCGAGCTCCCTTGCCTTCGTGCTCACCAATCCTGGTCAGCGCGGTGTCAGCCGCATTGCGCAGCACCCGCTCCAGCCGCTCTGGCGCGATGGCGCCCTTGACCATCCGAAGGTCTTTGAGCGCCCGCGCCACGGCAGCTACAAGGTAAAACCGCGCATCGGGGGGCAAATCGTCCCGCTCCAGCATGGCGCCGCGCACCCCACTCTCGCCCGCCATTTCCGTGGCAAGCCGGCGCAGAAGAGCCGCCTCCAGCGAAATATCGCTCCGGCGAAGAACCTTCACCGTGACGGGCAGGATGTCGCGAGCGATCAGCGCCTCGGCAAGACGGGACGAGAGGTATTGCCGCTGTGCCGCCGATAACAGCATGGCCTCATCGAACTGAGCCACCAGCGGCAATATGTCTGCATCGATCAGGACAGGGGAATACTGCAGAACCGCCCGTGCAATCACGGCACTGTCATGGAGCAGCGCCAGCATGATTGGCCTCGGAGCACAAGCTGCGTGCAACAGTCCATAGGCCATCGCGGCCCGCACCTTCACGGACGGGTCTTCGAGAAAACCGAAAAGAGCAGCATAGAGCGCCGCCTGCTCGTCAGCCGGTCCGCGATGGTTGAGGTAAGCGAGCGCAGCAAAATGTGCCGCCATTCCCCGCTCCTCGCTATTGCGAGATTGGGACAGGGTGACGAACTCGTCATAACCGACCATTTGCGCCCTCCGCGAGTCGTTCGAAGAACGCTAGCCGGCAAGAATTAAGGAACGGTTCACCATAAATTTGGCCGGCAGATTATCGGCCGTAGAGTTGTGTGAAGAACGGGCTCGATCCGTCTTCGGGTGGTGCTAGCGAGGGAAGCTTCGCGCCTTCGGCTTCCGTCTTGAATAAGCCGGTGAACGACATATTGGCCGGCGAGAATCGCGAAGCAACCGGCTCCGGTTCTTGTGCCGCTGAAGCTGGCTGGCTCGACAACTGCTGGGCAGCGAACGTCGCAGTCTGGCCATCGCCTTCGTGGCGGGAAACCAGCGCCCGATAGACCTCGCGAATCGTGCGAGCATGACCATTCTCGTAGAAAATCGTTGGATTGGCCTCCGCCTGTCGCGGAAACAGGCTCGCTGCAATCTGGTCGGGATTTTGCAATCCTGCCACGAACATGCGTTCGGCGCCGGCCGCGCCGAGAAAATGGGCGATATAGAGTTCGCCCGCACTCGGCATGCGCCCGAACCGCTGCAGCAGGTGCTCGCCGTTGGAACGCGTAAACGCGGCAGCCATGTCAGCCGCCATCTGCGGATTCTCGCGTAATTTCAGAACTTCTGCCCGCAACTGTGGATCAGCAATATAGTAATTGCCTTCGCTATCGACGGAAATCATGTCGGCGTAGCGTTGATATCCGAGGCGCGGTCCTTGCTCCTTGACCACCTGCAGCCACGTGCCTTCAAGGAACTGGAAGAGCCCAACAGCCGAAGATGTCTGCGCCTTGGCCTGCGGATTAAGGCTGCTTTCGCGCATGGCGGTCTGCAGCAGATAATTGAAGTCGACACCATTACGTGCCCCGGCAGCATCGATTACCTGAGCGAGGCTTTGCGGCACCGCGTTAGGTTGGATGCGCATGAGGCGAACGATTCCCGATTGGTTGACAGTACGTTAACACATCGCCGGTTCGGGTTAACGTCGCGTTAACCCTGCCAATAGCTCACAACTTCGTTGAGGGGTGGGCGGGGGCGGTCTTCGATGGTGGTGGTGGGGGTGCCGATGTGGACGAAGGCGACGAAGCGTTCGCCGGGATTGGCGCCGAGCATGGCGGCAGCTTCCTCGTCGTAGGCGAACCAGCGGGTGACCCATTGTGCAGCAAAACCAAGGGCATAGGCGGCGTGGACGAGGTTGAAAGCCACGTTTCCGGCCGAGATCAGCTGCTCGAATTCGGGGATTTTCGGGTGCGGTTTGGCGCTGGAAATCACACCAATAGTGAGCGGTGCGGGCAGAAATTGACGCTTTTCGGCGTCGATTGCTGCTGCCTCCGCTGTGGGATTGCGCGCCTTCAGGATCGCGGCGAGCTTCTCACCGGCGGCGGCGCGCGCGTCGCCTGCAAAAACCACCAGCCGCCACGGGGTGAGCTTGCCGTGATCGGGCACGCGGGTCGCGATGGTAAGCATGTCGTCGAGCTGCTCGGCAGTCGGGCCCGGATCCTTTAGGAAGGCAAGGCCGACGGAGCGGCGAGTCATCAGATAGGTTTTCAAGGCGGTGTTTTCCGGCATGGTCGAGTCCCGTCGCTGATCGCCCGCTAATGCATCATCAGGTCGGGCATGGCTAGAGGCCGATGACGATTTCACATGAGGGCGCGGGCGCCGGTTCCAATCGGCCCGTGACTATGACACAGCTTTTCCCCATTCGCTGACTAGAGCGGATCAGCATCGTTCGCGGGGGTGTTTATGCGTTTTGCAGTTCTGCTGGCTGGGCTTTTCGCCATTGCGCTTTCGAGTGCCGGACCGGTCCATGCGCAGGAGGACGACATGCCACCCCTGCCGCGGCCGCGTCCCGAGCGCGCCGGCGAGCCGGCCACCACGCCGCCTGCGACGGCAACCGAAGCAATCAGCGCGCTCACCGACACCCCGCAACCGGTAACCCTGACGGCAACCATGACAACCGACGGGTCGCCCGTCACCGAGGGCCTGGTCTGGCGCATCTTCGACACCACGCCCGACGAAACCGGCGAACTGGTGCTGGCGGCAAGGTCTGAAGATCCGACCGCGACAGTCTCGCTGCCACCGGGCGAATATCTCGTCCATGTTGCCTATGGAAGGGCCCAGACCAGCGATACGCTGAGCGTGGTGCCGGGCGAGAACACGAAAACCATAGCGCTCGAAGCAGGCGGGCTGCGCCTCAATGCGGCAATCGAAGGCGATATCGCCATCCCGCCGGAGCTCCTGCGCTTCGACGTGATGACGGCCGGCCCCGAAAGCGAACGCGCGCCCATTGCCCAGCAACTGGCGGCCAATGACATCGTGACGCTCAACGCCGGCACCTATCACGTCGTCTCGCATTTCGGTGCGGTGAACGCGATCGTGCGAGCCGATCTGCGCGTCGAACCGGGCCAGTTGACGGACGCAACGCTCTATCATCAGGCAAGCCAGGTCTCGTTCAAGCTCGTCTCCGAACCCGGCGGCGAGGCTATCGCCGACGTCGACTGGACCGTGCAGACGCCCGACGGCACGACGCTTTTCACCGAACTCGGAGCCTTTCCCTCGACGGTACTGGCGAGCGGCGACTATGTCGTAACCGCCAAGCAGGGCGAGTCGGTATTCGATCGCGAATTCACGGTGCAGCCTGGCGAACCGCAAGAGATCGAAGTGCTCACAGAGGCCAATTAGGGCGAAACTGCTGCGACATCTCCTTGTCGTTTAGACGAAATATTGCTTGGGCCCTATTGAAGCCCCCACGGGGATGGCACACATTCCGCAGACATGTGAGAGGAGATGACGAGATGATCCGGGAGTCCCGCCCAAGCCGCGTCCTGAAGGCCGCGCTCACGACCGCCCTGTTGGCGACCGCGCTTTCCAGCGTCCCGGCCCTCGCCCAGGATACTCCGCAGGCCGCCCCCAAGACCAAGACTAAACCGGCGGCAACCGAAGCCCCATCCCAGATACCGGTCGAAACCGAGGTCAACATCGATATCCCCGATATCGAGGCCACCAATTCGACGCTCGAGCCTGACGCCATCCGCGAAATCCTTTCTGGCAATGTCGCCGGCTACGCCGAGCAGCTCGCCAGTCTCGACGCTGACAATATTCTCATTCCAACGCTCACCCTCAGCTACACCACCACCGGTAACGAAGGCGGCTCGGGCGAGGTGGTTTATCGCGACATCCAGCTTTCCGACGTAACCGATGGCGTTGCCGCCTCAGTGTCCGTCGGCGGCTTCACCATGAACGGCATGGAAGGTAATGGCACCGGCGAGTTCGGTGCCATGACGGCCAACGATTTCGACATCGGCGCCCTGCTCGGCTTCTACGGCATGCTCGAAGAGCCCGATACCGAATTCCGCACGGTCTACCGCAACTTCGCTTTCGAAGGCGGGACCATGAACACGCCCGAGATGGAGTGCGCCATCGGCGCCATGACCGGCGACGAATTGCGCGCCCGCGCCACCAGCACCTCGTTTTCAGAGATGATGACGGTTGCAGGCGAAATGGATGCGGCCGACGAAGAGCCCTCGCCCGAACTGATCTCTCGCTTCATGGCGATGTATGCCGATTTCCTGACAGCGTTCGAATCGACACCCGTCACCTTCGAGGGCATCGACTGCAACGGCGTCACCAAAGACGACGCGCCAATGAGCATCGCCGTCGGCACAATAACGATTGATGGCTTCCAGCCCGGCATCTACCCGCAGATCACGCTCGATGGCTTTAACGTCACGGTCGAAGGCGACACGTCCGAAGCGGGCAACTTCGCCATCGACCAGGCCGTTTTCAAGAGCTTTGACTTCTCCGCGCAGGCCGAATTGCTCCAGAACGTGCCGAGCGATGTCAACGCGACCTGGTTCGACGAGAACATGCGCAGCCTCATCCCCGCCTTTGGTGGTTTCTCGCTTTCGGGGCTGAGCTTCGATATCCCCGATCCGGACACGCAGGGCGCGCGCATTGCCGCCTCGGTCGACAATTTCGACCTGACACTGGACAATTACGTCAACGGCATTCCCGCCTCGGTTGACGCTTCAGCCAGCAACCTCGTCATCAATATCCCGCAGGACAGCGAGGACGAGACGATCCAGCAGTTGATCGCGGCAGGCATCACCTCGCTCGATCTCGGCTTCAATCTCTCCTTCGATTGGGACGAAGCCAACGAAACCATCGAGGTCAACGCCATCAACCTGGAAGGCGCCAATCTCGGTTCGATCTCACTGATGGGCACGGTGGGCAATGCCATTCCCGCACTGTTCTCGACCGACAGCGACGCTGCGACCGTGGCCGGCATGGGCCTGACGGTCCAGGATCTCACGCTCGATATGACCGATGCCGGAATGGTCGAACTCATACTGAACCAGGTCGGTGCAGAACAGGGCACCAACGCGCAAACCATGCGCCCGATGATGGCCGGCGTTGCAGAGGGCATGGCCGCCGGCCTGCTCGGCGGTGGCGAACAGGCAACCCGCGTCGGCTCGGCACTCGGCACCTTCATCCGTGGCGGCGAGGCCCTTTCGCTGACGGTCACCGCGCGTGATGAAGCCGGCGTTGGCCTTGCCGAATTCATGGCTGCGCAAGAGGACCCGACGGTCCTGCTCGACAGGGTCGATATCGACGCGACCGCCCAATGATCCTTGCGGGCGCCGCGCGCGCAGATAGTGCGAGCGGCGCCCGCCCTCGTTTTGCACTGGTCGATGCGATACGTGGCGCCGCCATTATCGGCGTCGTCATCTATCATTGTTTCTGGGACCTCAGCTATTTCTGGCTGATCCCGGTGGATGTCAGCGTCGATCCTGCCTGGGTGGTCTTTGCCCGCACCCTGTTGGCGACCTTCGTCTTTCTCGTCGGCGTCAGCCTGGTGCTGGCACACCGCAACGGCATACGCTGGCAGGCCTTCTGGCGGCGCTTTGCCATCGTTGGCGGCGCCGCGCTGCTGGTGACCATCGGCACCTATATCGCTTTTCCCGCAACCTTCGTCTATTTCGGCGTACTGCACGCCATAGCGCTTTTCAGCCTGTTGGGACTGGCATTCCTCACTGCACCGCTCTGGCTGGTGTTCGTATTGGCGGTCGCGGTGATCGCCGGGCCGCTGCTCTATACGCACCCGATCTTCAGCGAGCCGCAATGGTCGTGGATCGGCTTCTGGGCCGTGCCGCCGCCGACCAATGATCTCGTACCGATTTTCCCCTGGTTCGGCGTCACGCTCATCGGGATCGGCGCGACACGCTGGGCCTTGGCCGCGGGCATGGCGGAGCGCATCGGACACTGGCAGGTGAGCGGCGCAATCTCGCGCGCATTGGTCACGGCCGGTCGCTGGAGCCTCATCATCTATCTCGTCCATCAGCCACTGCTGCTGGCCGTGATCTATCCGCTCTCGACATTCGCTTTTACCCAGACAACGTCGGTCAATGCGTTCAACCGCACCTGCGAGGCCGGCTGCCTGAACACGGGGGCCGATGCGGCTTACTGCACCAGCTACTGCGCCTGCACGCTCAACGAAATCGAAACACGCGACCTGTGGGCAGCGGTGGAGGCCCCGGTGCAGACGCCGGAACAGAGTGCGGCGGTATCGGACGTGATATTGCAGTGCTCGGGCGTCGTGCCGCCACCGGAGGCGCTGGAATAGGTTCACCTCTCCCTTGGGGGAGAAGGGCGACCGAGACTCTTCAACCAACGAACCGCCCTACTCGTCCCTGGACGGCCCCTGCCGCATCTGCTTGATGGCGCCGCGGCGGACCTTGGCGGCCAGTCGTCGCTCCCTGGAGGCAGCCGTGGGCTTGGTTGCAATACGGCGTTTAGGCACGACCGCGCCCTCGCGCAGCAGGGCGACGAGCCGTGCCACAGCCGCCTCGCGGTTCTGCTGCTGGGTGCGATAGCTGTTGGAGGTAAGGACGATCACCCCGTCCTTGGTCAATCGGCTGCCGGCAATCCCGGCGACGCGGCGCTTGACGGCATCGGGCAATGAGGGCGAGTTGGCAAGATCGAAGCGCAGTTGCACCGCGCTCGATACCTTGTTGACGTTCTGCCCGCCCGGGCCGGAAGCGCGGATGAAGCTTTCTTCTATCTCGCCGGGATCGATGGAGATCGTGCGGGTGATGGGGATGCGCTCGGCCATGTCACTCCGCCTCGTTTTTCCCTTACCCGTCTCGGTCGGTGGCACGCCTGCCCCGATGCACCTCTTCTCCCCTCGTGGGAGAAGGTTCCCGGGGAGCGCGGATAGTGGGGACTACCGCTTCCAGCGTCCCTTGAAAATGATTTCGCCCTCGTGGACGGTCAATCCCTTGATCGTTGCACGATAGGTGCCTTGAGCGCCCTCGGCGGGAATGATCCAGCCTTTCCTCAGCATGCCGGAAAACACTTTCTCCCCGACGTCCTTGAAGTCGTCGGGGCCGAGCGCGTTCTCTTCGCCCAGATGCGTGAGGACCTTGAGTTCGCGGTTGGAGGGGCGGGTCATGTTTGTGTTTCTCGATAGTTTGTGCCACGCCTCGCTGCGCGGCACCTCACCATAAGGCTACTGACGATGCTGAGCCATTTCAGTAGCCCTCATGGTGAGGCGGGAGCGCAGCGACCCTCGAACCACGTGGGCGTGGTACCATTACTTACGCCGCCTTCGCTTCAGCCTTGAGGTCCGGCGGAGTGGCCTCGGCCATCAAAGCGACCATGGCGTCGGCGAAGGGCTGCACCCTCTGGCCCTCGGTGCCGAGACGGCGTACCGAAACGGTAGCCTCCTCCGCCTCGCGCTTGCCGACGACAAACATCAGCGGCACCTTGCCGACCGAATGCTCGCGCACCTTGTAGTTGATCTTCTCGTTGCGCGCGTCGAGCTCGGCGCGAATGCCGGCATGGCGAAGCTGGTCCACCAGGTTTTGCGCATAGTCATCGGCATCGGACACGATGGTCGCCACCACCACCTGCACCGGCGCCAACCACAACGGCAGCTTGCCGGCATGGTTCTCGATGAGAATGGCGATGAAGCGCTCTAGCGAACCGAGAATGGCACGGTGCAGCATCACCGGGTGATGCTTGGAACCGTCCTCGGCCACATAGAAGGCTTCGAGGCGCTCGGGCATCACGAAATCGAGCTGCAGCGTGCCGCATTGCCAGGACCGGCCGATGGCGTCCTTGAGGTGGAATTCGAGCTTGGGGCCGTAGAACGCCCCCTCGCCTTGCGCGATCTCGAAGCTGCGCCCGGTTGCGGCCAGGGCATCTCCGAGCGCCTTTTCGGCAAAGTCCCAGACGGCGTCGTCGCCGGCGCGGGTTTCGGGGCGCGTGGCAAGCAGGATCTTGACCTCGGTGAAGCCCATATCCTCGTAGACGGAATCGAGCAGATTGCAGAACTTTTCCGTCTCTTCCTGAATCTGGTCGGTCCGGCAGAAGATGTGCGCGTCGTCCTGCGTCATCTGGCGGACACGCATCAGACCGTGCAGGGCGCCATGCGCTTCGTTGCGATGACAGCAACCGAATTCGGCCAGCCGCAGAGGCAGATCGCGGTAAGACTTGATCCCCTGGTTGAAGACCTGAACATGGGCGGGGCAGTTCATGGGCTTCAACGCCAGGAAATTCGCTTCCGACGAAATCTCCGGCTGCTCGCCTTCGGTCGAGGGAATCTCGTCGGGCACCACGAACATGTTCTCGCGGAACTTGCCCCAGTGACCGGACTTCACCCACAGCTTGTTGTCGATGAGCTGCGGGGTCTTGATCTCCTTGTACCCGGCCCCGTTGAGGCGGCGGCGGATATAGGCCTCCATCTGATTGTAGATGGTGAAGCCCTTTGGATGCCAGAAGACGCTGCCTTGCGCCTCTTCCTGCAGGTGGAAGAGGTCCATCTCGCGGCCGAGCTTGCGGTGATCGCGCTTTTCGGCCTCCTCCATCATGTGGAGATAGGCCTCGAGATCGTCCTTGTTGGCAAAGGCGGTGCCGTAGATGCGGCTCAAGACCGGATTGTTGCTGTCGCCACGCCAATAGGCGCCGGCGACCTTGGTCAGCTTGAAGGCGTTGCCGACATCCCTGACGGTGCGCATATGCGGACCGCGGCAGAGGTCAAGCCATTGGCCCTGCTTGTAGATCTTGATCGACTGATCCTCAGGGATCGCATCGACCAGCTCGACCTTGAAAGCCTCGCCCTTGGTCTCGAAGAACGACCTGGCCTGGTCGCGGGTCCACACCTCCTTGGTGAAGGCGGCGCCGCGCTCGATGATTTCGGCCATCTTCTTCTCGATGACGCGCAGGTCATCCTCCGAGAACGGCTCGGCGCGATGGAAATCGTAGTAGAAGCCGTTTTCGATCACCGGACCGATGGTGACCTGGGTATCGGGCCAGAGCTCCTGCACCGCCTCGGCAAGGACGTGCGCGGCATCGTGGCGGATGAGTTCGAGCGCCGCCGGGTCGTCGCGGGTCACGAATTCGAGCGCGCCGTCCTCCTCGAGCGGATCGGAAAGATCGCTCAGGACGCCGTTCCAGCGCATGGCCACGGTCTTCTTGGCGAGGCTTTTAGAGATGCCTTCGACGATGGTGGTGCCCGTGGTGCCGCGCGCAAATTCGCGAACTGCACCGTCGGGGAACGTCACCTTAATCATCGTAGGTCTCCAGAAAAAACGAGGGTTGAGTGCCACAGGATGCGTGGCAAGGCGGCTTGTCTAGCCCGGATTTGGTTTCATTTCCACCGCCCATAGCGCCATGGCAGGTACCATCGCGCATCCGGGGGCACGTCTTCGGGCACGGGATCGTAGCCATGGGTGCCGCCGGGGCGGCAGCGGGTGAGGCGGGCAAGGCCCATCCAGCCGCCGGGCCAGAAGCCATGAGCCCATATGGCGTCGCGGGTGTATTCCGAACAGGTGGGCAGATGCCGGCAGGTGCGCCCGACCACCGCCGAGAGCGTGTAGCGGTAGACGGTGATGAGAAATATTGCCGCGACCTTGAACGGAAAATCGACGATCCGCCAGAAGCCGGCGATGATCTGCTGCATCAGGAAACCACCGCAACCGATTCTCGCGTCTCGATTTTCTCGAGCGCCGCCGCCACGGCATCGAATACAAGCAATGTCGAGGCGTGCCGGGCCGGGTATTCGCGCACGGGCTCGAGATATTTGAGATCGTGCCACTTGCCCGCAGGCGGCACGCCGCCATGCTTGAGCATGGCATGCATTTCGGCGCGCAAGGCCTGGAACGCGCCGGGCGTGGTGCCCACGATATTGCGTGCAACGATGGCCGCCGAGGTCTGCCCCAGCGCGCAGGCGGAAATCTCGTGCCCATATTCGGCTATGACGCCGTCGCGCACGATCACATCGACTTCGATGATCGACCCGCAAACGCGGCTCACCTTGCGCGCGGTTGCGTCCGGCTCGGCCAGCCGCGGGGCCTTGGGGGCATTTCCCGCTATATCGAGGATTTTTTCGGAATAGAGATCGCTGAGTTCCATGAACGGCACAAATCTGTTTCTTGAGGCCTTCGCCTCTTGCCCTATATAAGTGTTCATCAACGGACTGTCAGGGCGCAACAGCGCCCGTCATCCAGATAGCGCGGATTGGCTCGCAGGCCATATCCCCGCGACAAGGAGCCGCCCCACATGGATGCCCGCATCAAGCCCGCCGAGGCCAAGTCCCTCGAAGATAAGGCGCCTGTTCAGCGTCCCTCGCAGGCCGAGGCCGAGGCGGCCGTGCGCACGCTCATCGCATGGGCGGGCGACAATCCCGATCGTGAGGGACTACGCGACACGCCGGCCCGCGTTGCCCGCGCCTATCAGGAGCTTTACGCGGGCTACGAACAGGACCCCAAGGAAATCCTGTCGCGCACCTTCAAGGAAGTCGGCGGCTATGACGATATCGTGCTGCTGCGCGATATCCCCTTTCACTCACACTGCGAGCACCACATGGTGCCGTTCGTGGGCAAGGCGCACATCGCCTACCTGCCCCATGACGGCGTCGTCGGCCTCTCCAAGCTCGCCCGCCTCGTCCACGTCTTCGCCCGCCGGCTGCAGACGCAGGAGAACCTGACGGCCCAGATCATCGACGCGCTCAACGAGAACCTCAACCCCCGTGGGGCCGCCGTGATGCTGGAAGCCGAGCACATGTGCATGTCGATGCGCGGCGTGCATTCGGAGGGCGTCATCACCACGACCCAGCGCTTTACCGGGGTCTTTGCGGAAGACCGTCAGGAGCAGGATCGCTTCTTTGCCATGGTGACGCGCCGCTGAGCGGTGCCGGCTCAGGCGAAGGCTCGACCGTTTCTGGCGGCGGCTGCTCCCGGGGCGGTAAAAGGCTGCTCACGCCCTCCCAGACCATATACATCAGCCGCTCCACCGGCCCGCGGCCGAGCGGCTGCCAGAGGACGGAAAACGTCATCGCGCCAGCCGTGAACAGCCCGAGAGCCAGGAGGCTGGTTGCCACGTCGTCATGGATCAGCAGGTCCGGCCACGCGGTCATCACCAGAATGTGCGTGACATAGACGGTGAGCGTCAGCCGGCCTAGCGCGGCAAAGCCTTGCGTGGCGAATGGTAACCAGCGGGCCAGCAGCAACGAGAGCCCGACGAACGCCCCGGCAACAGCCGTCGCCTGCAGCATCCATAACGGCATTTCGCTATGGGCGGCGACGGTAAAGACAAACCGCCAGTCCCGCCGTGAGCTGGGCTCGCCGACGACGCCGAAGAGACCCTCCGACACGAGCATTGCCGCGACCGCCACCGCAACGCCGCCGACAAGCAACCATGCCGCCACACGTCGCGACGCGAGATTCCCGCGCCCCAGCCAGAAGCCGAACAACAATGGCGCCGACCAGGTGAGCAGCGGATAAGGCCCGGTGAACAGCAGTCCGGTCAGGATCGTCAGCGGATCATCGAACATGGTGACACTTTGGCGGGCGAAAAGCTGCGGCCATGTCATCCTGCCGGCAAAAAAGATCGCGGGTCCGAGAACCATCATCACCATGGCAAGGGCGAGCAGCGCACGGCGCGGCAACCCGGCAACGCAAGCCCCAAGTGCGAAGAACACCGCATAGTGCTGCAGGATCACCGCGACGGGATGATCGAGAACCTCGAGAAACAGCCCGAGCGGCAGCAGCACGGCGCCATAGCAGAGCAGCCGCAATCGGCCCCGCATGCGCTTTTCCGGATCGGCTGTCAGCAGCGCCATGCCGATCCCGGCGACAACGGCAAAAAGGATCGAAGCACGCCCATGGGGAAACCAGAGCGCAAAGCCACCGATGCCGCCCTCGTCCTGCGGACCGAAATGCACTGCCAGCATGCCGATCAGCGCCAGCGCCCGCGCGGCATCTATGCCATCGAGCCGACTCGATCGGCGTATGACCGCCGCATCTTCGCTCTGCTGGTCCGCCATGGCAGGTCCGATCGCAGGTGTGTCCGAGGTCAATTCCCCAGCCCGGTTAAAGGATGCAGCGTTGACCCGAGCGTGAGTGGTGCAACAATCGCCCCGAACTGCAAGCACTATCAAATATGAGTGCGCCATCCATGGCATAGAATGATGGTCTCAACGCGAGTGATCCATGTCAGCAATCGCCCGAACACTCTGGTTCATCGAAAGCCACTACCGCGAGGATGTGTGCCTGGATGACCTTGCGGCCATTACCGGCGTCTCCCGTTTCTATCTGTCGCGCATCTTCTCGATGGCGACGGGTTACACCGTCTCGGGATATGTGCGTGGCCGCAGGCTGACAGAAGCTGCAAGGGCACTGGCAGCCGGCGCTCCCGACATCCTGCAGGTGGCGCTGGAGGCCGGCTACAGCTCGCACGAGGCATTCACCCGCGCCTTTCGCGGCCAGTTCGGCATGACGCCCGAAGATGTCCGCAGGCGGCGCACCGTTGAATCCCTCAACCTCGTGGAGGCCATGAGAATGGAAGCCGCAACCAAGATTACCCTTGACCCACCCCGCGTCGAGCGCATCGGACCCATGCGCCTTGCCGGGCTTCGAAAGCGCTTTGCAATGGGCTCGTCCGCCGAAATTCCCGCACTCTGGCAGCAATTCGGTCCGATGATACCAACCCTGACAGGCCTTGCCGGCTCTGGCACCTTCGGTGTCGTGGGCGAAATGCCCGAGGGCTGCGAGGAGTTCGACTATATGGCAGCGGTGCAGGTCACCGAAACAGCCGATATCCCGCCCGACCTCGCCACACTTCGCCTGCCCGCCCGCACCTGGGCTCGGTTTGCCCATAAGGGGCACGTCACGACCATCCGCGAAACCTGCGCTGCCATCGGCGACTACCTGCCGGCCAGACAGCTGGAGCAAGGTGACAGCTACAGTTTCCTGGAATGGTATGGCCCCGATTTCGACGCCAGGACCGGCAACGGCACGATCGAGATCTGGATCGGCCTGAAGGACCAGGCACTGGTAGAGCCCGCATCGACCCGCTAGGGTCCCGTCACAATTCGATCGTCGTCCCCGGGTCATCGCCCCGGGGCGACGATTTCTTTAGCGCTTCAACTGTGCGGCCGCCATGACACTGACCTTTGACGATCCGACCACCCTCACCCACCAAGCCCTGGAAGAAGGGATGGCCTTTGCCCCGCGCTTCGATCCCAACGGCCTCGTCACCGTGGTGACCGTCGAAGCCGGAACGAACGAGGTGCTGATGCTGGCGCATATGAATGCCGAAGCACTTTCGCTGACGCTGGAAACCGGCATCGCTCACTATTGGTCGCGCTCGCGCGGCAAGCTCTGGAAGAAGGGCGAGACCTCCGGCGAACTGCAGAAAGTCGTCGAACTGCGCACCGATTGCGATCAGGACGCCATGGTTCTGGTCGTCGAACAAACCGGGCGCGGCGCCGCCTGCCACACCGGTCGCAAAAGCTGCTTTTATCGCCGCGCGGTCGTGGAGGCCGGACAGGTGGCGCTTGAAGATACCGGTGCTGCGCGCCTGTTCGATCCGAAGGCGGTCTACGCCAGCTCCTGAGCGGCTTTCTTGCGCCGCCACCAAGGCCGTAAAAAATGGATTTCCGGGATCTACTGAGCCCGAGCCGCTCGACGTTCAAACAGGCCAATCATCAGCAGGCCGGCGAAAAATCCACCCAGATGCGCCTGCCAGGCGACCTGAACTTCGAGCCCGCCGGTAAAGGCCGGCAACAGCGGCACGGCTGCATTGAGGATGACCCAGAGCAGCGTGAAAGTGCGCGCCCGAGGCTCTCGCATGAAATCGGCAAGCGAAGCGAGCCGACGTCCGAGGACGACGCGCTCTCCCGTCTCCGGATCGCGGGCAACGAGAATGGGCTGAAACATGAAACGCACAGCCGCGCCCGTCAGCCCCGAAACGCCGCCGGAGGCGCCGATCAGGTAAGCCGGGCTTTCCAGATTCGGCAGGGCGAATGCGAAAGCCCCTGCCGCCGCGGTGATCAAGAAGATGACGATCGTCGGCCAGGTGCCATAGCGCCGCGCCACCGGCGTGCCGAAAATGGCCAGCCACGCCACATTGACCAGCAGATGCTCCCACCCGTCATGTAACAAGGCGTGGGTAAACGGCGTCCAGACCAGCGGCAGGGCAAGACTGATATCCTGCGCCGCCGCAGTGATGCGCAGCGGCAGGAACGCAAATGCGTAAAGCAGTGCCAGCCGCCCTTCTTCGTTAAGGACGAAGGTTTCCGCAATGTGAATGGCCGCGAGCAGGCCGATGATTCCGGCGATCACGCCGGGGATGAGGAAAACCGGCTCGCGCCGAGGTTCTTGCGGCGTCTCGGGCTGGGGGTCTTCCCCGGCTTGTTCACTCATTATATTACTCCGCGCGGGCCGCCCTGCCCGGTTTTGGGACAGGTTATCCACAACGGGCCGGCCACGTTAACCTTAACTAATCTTTAAGCGCGCATTTACATGCCACTTTTGCCAGTCTCGAACCGTTGCGCACGGAGCATCCACACCAGGATGGCTCGCACGATTCTGGCGGAAAGGCACAATGCAAAAAGCGAGCACCAAGACGCTTTACACATACTGGAACGCGCTGCGGGGTTCGCGCAGTGCGCCGGACCGCCGCGACCTCGACCCGACTCGGATCCGTGAGGCGCTGGCCAATACCTTCATCCTCGAGCTCGACGAGAAGAACGAGTTCTCCTTCCGGCTCGCCGGTTCGCACCTTTGCACGACCTATTGCCGTGAACTCAAGGGGCGCTCTTTCAGCGCGCTCTGGCATGAGCGCGACCGAGACGCCATCGAGACGCTGATCCGCGCCGTAACCGAGGATCATGGCGTGGCGCTGGTGACCTTCCAGGGCACGACCGCCATTAACACCAAGGTGACGTTCGAAACCATTTTGCTGCCGCTGCGTCACAACGGCACCAGCCATACGCGCCTGCTCGGCGCCATGTCGGCGCTGGAGGAACCCTATTGGCTCGGGGTCCAGCCGATTCTCGAGCAGCGCATCACCGGCCTGCGGCTGATCTGGCCCGACGATATCCCGGCCGATGAAACCGAGCCGCAGATTGCCGCCAACGTTTCGGGCGAACCCCCCTTCTCAACCGGCGTATCGGCCATTCCGGCAACAGTTTACGGCCGCAGCGCCCGCCGCTACGCCCATCTCGCGGTCATCGATGGCGGACGACAATAGTCGGGCAAATCACTACAACGAACTGCGCAAACACCCGTAGACTCTCACCAAGCATTAACCAAAAGCCATTAGCGTGTCGGAACGACCTTCCGCACCGGGTGGCGCATGCTCAGCGACGATCTTTCCTCACCACCCCAAGTCACACCCCGCTCCAGCGCCGAAAAGGCGCGGTTCCAACGGGTGAAGGTGTCGATTCTCGGGCGCTACATGCTTGCCGACCGGCGGGAGTTTCCGTGCCAGGTGCTGGAAATGTCGCCCGGCGATGCCGTCGTCATTGCGCCGGTCACCGGAATTCTCGGCGAGCGGGTCATCGCCTATCTCGACCATATGGGCCGAATCGAGGGCACCATCATCGACCAGGTCGATGGCGGCTTCCTCATGGATATCGCCGCCTCCCCGCGCAAGCGCGACAAGATGGCGGCCCAACTCACCTGGCTCGCCAACAAGGACGTCCTGAACCTGCCCGAGGACCGGCGGCACGAACGCGTGGTGCCGGATAACCGCCATTCGACCCTCGTGCTCGACGACGGCCGGCGCTACAACTGCAAGATCATGGATATCTCGCTTTCCGGCGCCGCCATTGAGCTCGATGTGCGCCCGGCAATGGGCACGCCGGTGACCCTGGGGCGCATGCGTGCCCGCGTGGTGCGCCATTTTCAGAATGGCGTTGCCGTCGAGTTCACCTCCACCCAGGAGATGATCAGCGTGGTTCAGCAGAACCTGCGCGTGAACTGACGCTCGAGGCACGGGCGCCGCATACTTAACCAATCCCTGCTTCACTCCATAAAACACGCATAAAAACTGCGTTGCAGTTTTCGGATCAGGGCAAGCGGGCCCTCCTATCGTGGTCTCCATCAGGGAGATCACAACAATGCTTACTGCCTCGAAAGGACTGAAAGCCGCGCTCGTCGCGCTCATGCTGCCGCTGCTGGCCACCGTGCCCGCTGCCGCGCTCGACCTCACCAATGCCGCCTATGTCCAGACAAATACCGGCTACACCAGCATTCCGGTGGGCCATGCGCAGTTCTGCAAGGCCCGTCCGGACGAATGCAGGCGCAATGACAATCCGGTGGCGGCGGTCACGCTCGATGACGGGCGCTGGTCGCAACTGCTCGAGGTGAACGCCTATTTCAACAGCACCATCGTGCCGGTCAGCGATCGCGAGCTCTATCAGATCGATGAGTTCTGGACCTATCCCAACGGCTATGGCGATTGCGAGGATTATGCCCTTGCCAAGCGCCGCGCGCTGATCGAAGCCGGCTGGCCCGCCAGCACACTGTTGATGGCCGTGGTTCGCGAACCCAATGGCGAGGGACACGCGGTGCTGCTGGTGCGAACCGACCGCGGCGATCTCGTTCTCGACAATCAGGAAGGGCTCATCCGCCTTTGGAGCGAGACCCCCTACCAGTTCCTGAAGCGCCAGGATCAGGTGGATGCTTCGCGCTGGGTCGAGATGATCGACGACCGCTCGATCACCATCACGGCGAGCGCCGACTAGTTCAAAGGTTTCCGGACCCCGCCCAATACCAATCCCTGATAGGGGTCTGAAGAGCAAGGCCGGCTTTGCAGGGACGCCCGCAAGCCGGCCTTGCTGATTCAGGCATAGGCAACCGCTACGTAAAGGCCAACGAACAGCAGACCGGTGATGAAGGCCCAGCCAAAGGCAACGAGCGCCGAGATCAGCGCCGAACCGACGGACAAGGTGCCGCCGGGCTCATAACGCCAGCCAAGCTGGAGCATGATGTAGGGCCCGCATACGAAGCTGATGAAGATGTTGCCGACCGCGTGAAAATAGGTGCGCCCGTCATACCGCAGCAGCGCTTCCTGGCGGGCGATCCACTGGTAGAGATGCGTAGCCGCGCCTGCAATGCACAATCCGACCGCCATGATGAAGGCCGCTAACAGCAGTTCTCCCATTGCCATGTCCCTTGGCGCGAATTCGTGGTGCCACGCGGCCCCGCATTAACCCGCCGTTAAGCATAATGACCGCCCAATCGGCTGTCATCTGCCCAAGCGCAATCTGGTTAACGCCGCCATGCAAACGCCCGCCGCTCCCACTCGATCCAGGTACGATGGGGCCGCCATTGCCTACAATCTGGTGGGACTCGCGCTGCTTGCTGTGATGATCGCGCTGGCGGCAGCCTATCTCGTCGATCATCAGGCGCGGCAAAGCGGCATGGCGCCGGTGGAAGCCGAACTCGCCGCGACGATCACCAAAACCATTGCGGGTCGCGAACTGCGGATTCCGGCCGGTTGGTTGCGCAAGGATGCTGAGCGGGTAGACGGGTTTGCCGGCGAGGCCTCGCTGCACACCACACTGACGCTCGATGGGATGGCGGCGGCAGAGCCGGCAACGATAGACATCACCCTCATATCGCGCAGCCGCCTGCGAGCGAGCAGCACGCTGCTCGACGCGGTCTATCTTCACCAGTTCACTGACGAGACGGTCGACGGCCCGACCGGACTTGTGGGCAAGCCGCTGGCAGCCTCGAGCGGCTATGCAGGCGAAACGGTCTGGTATGATCCCCTCGCAGGAGAGCCGTTCGTCGCGAAGTGTCTTACTCCGGTGGAGCCGGATACCGAGGCCAAATGCCTGCGCGCCGTCATTCTGCCAAGCGGCATCGGCGTGCTTTATGAGTTCGACGAAACGGTTCTTGCGGGCTGGAAGGGGTTCGACGCCGCCATGCGGCGCCTGTTGACCGCCATCGGGGCCTGGTAGGCGGTCGGATCAGACCTCGTCGAGGTCGATATCCAGGATAGACATGTTGAAGATGTAGGAGCGATCGCCGTCCTCATCGTCGACATGGATAAGGCCGATCGATTCCTCGCCGAGGAACACTTCGACCGAGTCGTCGAGCTTGGGACGTGGGCGCACGTCGATATTGGGATTGTTGAATTTCTGCTGCAGGAACTTCTGCAGCTTGATGATTTCGGGATGCTTCACGAGCCGATCCTTGTTGTCTGCGGAGCGGCGAATGTAGTGGCAATCGCCCGCGGGACAACCCCGTAACGAGGTTTTTCCCGCTCTGCCCGCTATTGGTTCTTGTCGAAGACGAGCACCATCTGGTCCATGACCAATGCTGGCTGGGCACAGCCGGCCTCGCCGATCACCTTTGCCGGCACGCCTGCGACGGTCGTGCGCGGCGGCACTTCCTTGAGCACCACGGACCCGGCACCAATGCGCGAGCAATCGCCCACCTTGATATTGCCGAGCACCTTGGCCCCTGCTCCGATCAAAACGCCGTTGCCGATCTTGGGATGCCTGTCCTGCTCGGCTTTCCCGGTGCCGCCCAGCGTCACGCCCTGCAGCATGGACACATTGTCGCCAACCGCTGCCGTCTCGCCAATGACAAGGCCGGTGCCATGATCGAGCATAATGCCCCGTCCCATTTTCACGGCAGGGTTGATGTCGACCTGAAAGACCTGGCTCGAACGGCTTTGAAGATAAAGGGCGAAATCGCGCCGCCCATCGAGGAACAACGCATGCGCGAACCGATGCGTCTGGATGGCCTGGTAACCCTTGAAATAGAGCAGCGGCTCGATGGCCCTGTGGCAGGCGGGATCACGCTCGAGCGTTGCCGCGAGGTCCGCCCGCGCAGAGTCTCCGATCTCGGGATGATCGGCCAGCACGTCACCGAACGCCTGCCGGATCAGGTCAGCCGAGACATCGTCGTGGTCCAGCCGCGTTGCAAGTCGATGCGCGAGCGCCTCTTCGAACGTCTCATGATTGAGAATCGTCGAAACCACGAGATTGGACAAGGACGGCTCATTGGCGACAATCTCGCGGGCTCCGGCCGTCACCGCCGCCCACACCGGATCGACCGCCGCAAGCTGGGCCGTCTTCGTCTTGCTGCCGCTCATCGCATCTCTCCGCTTCGGGTCCGGTTGATATACGGCATCGGGTTTCCCGAACAAAGCCTTTGTCAGGTAAATGGTTCACGCTTGGCTGAACGCAGCGAAATTTCGTTCGAGAAATGCGAGCGCCGCCTGCTTGAACCTGGCATCGCCCGTCGCGCGCATGTGATCGCGCTTGGGAATGACGAAGGCTTCGCCCAGGGGCAAAAGCTCCGCCAGCTTGTCGGGCGGTCCCGCCATCACATCCGCTTCGCCCACGGCTACCAGCACCGGCACCGCGATTCTGCGTACATCGGCCCGCGACATCGGCTGGCGCGATGTCTCCATGCAGGCCGCCAAAGCCTGCCGGTCGGCCCCCGTATGCTCGGCAAAGATGCGGAACTGGCGCGCCGTCGGGTGCGTCAGACCGCTGAGCGAGGGTGCCGTCAGCCCGGCGATGATATCGTTGCTGTCGGTCAGCCCATTAATGAGGTTCATCCCCATGCCGCCAAAGATGGCGCAGGCCACGCGCTCAGGCGTCTGGTAAGCCATGAATGCCGCGATACGCGCACCCATGGAGTAGCCCAGAACCGCCGCCTGCTCGATCCCCAGGGCGTCGAGCAGCGCTACCGCGTCCCCGGCCATCAACCCGGGATAATACGCCTCCGGATCATAGAGCTTGTCGCTACCCCCGTGCCCGCGATTATCAAGGGTTATCGCCTGATAGCCCGCCCCGGTCAGCGCCTCGACCCAACCTGTCTGCACCCAGTTCACCAGCCCGCTCGAGGCAAACCCATGGATGCAGAGCACCGGCGCTCCCTCGCCGTGCACCTCATAGGCCAGGTTGACGCCGTTTGACTGGAAGCTGGGCACAGTGATTCTCCGGCGGTCGCGGCAGGTTTCTGTTAGGATCGGTGTCCACTCTCCGAAACGGGAGAGAAGCGTTGCAGCGGGAGGTAACGATGGACGCCACCGAACTCAAGACCATTCAGGCACCGCTGAAGGACCGCTATCGCGAGGAGCCGTCACAAGCCCTCATCACACTGCGGGCGCGTGGCACCATCGACGATCAGAAGATCGCCTGCAAGGTCGAGACCGGCCGCGCCCTCGCCGTTGCCGGCCTGCATCCAGCAACCGGCGGCACCGGCCTCGACCTCTGTTCGGGTGACATGCTGCTCGAGGCGCTCGTCGCCTGCGCCGGCGTGACGCTGAAGGCCGTCGCGACGGCCATCGCATTCAGCCTGCGCGATGCCACGATCGAAGCCGAAGGCGACCTCGACTTCCGCGGAACCCTCGGCGTCGCGAAAGACGCGCCGGTCGGCTTCCGCGCCATCCGCCTGACGCTGCGCCTCGATACGGACGAGCCGCAGGAGCGGATCGACAGCCTCGTCAAGCTCACGGAGCGCTATTGCGTAGTGTTCCAGACGCTCAACGCCAAGCCGGAACTGAGCGTGACCGCAACATCGCCATGGGCCTTTCAATCCCAGCCACGATTGAATATGGTCCGCCCCGAAATCGCCGATTGACTGAGCAGGTTCGTGACATGGCACATGTTTCCACTCCGCACTTTCACAATTCCGAGGGATTGCCGCAAATCGCGATCGGGGCCAAGGAATTCCAGTGCGTCGGTGCGCTGCCGCCCTACGACCATCCGCATGTCTTCCTCGACATGGGCAAGGACACCGAGATCGTCTGCCCCTATTGCTCGACGCTCTATGTCTTCGATCCGACGCTCGCGGCCGGCGCCGCCAATCCTGCTTCGGCTGTGTTCGACCCCGCCCACGTCTAGGCCGGCATGTCCGGCCCCGGCCGCACGATCTGCATCGCCGGCGCCGGTATCGCCGGGCTGACGCTGGCGCTTGCGCTGGCCAAATACGGTGCCAACGTCATTGTCCTGGAGCGCAACCGCACCCCCTCCGAATTCGGCGCCGGCCTGCAGCTCAGCCCCAATGCGCGGCGTGTGTTCGATCGACTCGGCCTGGCCGAAGCGATAGCCGAACGTAGCCTCGAACCGGGTGGCATCGACGTCTATCCGTTCGGGCGCACCGCTCCCCTCGTTACGCTCGAACTCGGCACCGCCGCCCGCGACCGCTTTGGCAGTCCCTATGCTGTCATGCATCGCGCCGACCTTGCCGATCTGCTCCTCAAGGCCTGCAAACGCTTCGCCAATATCGACCTGGTCTTCGGTGCTGCCGCTTACACGGCAGCGAGCGACCAGGGCGGCGTCACCATCGCCAGCGAAGCGCTGACCCAGCACGGCCGTTCGGGTCGCGCGTTCGCGCTGGTCGGCGCCGACGGCGTGCATTCACTGACGCGCACCAGCCTGCTGGGTGGACCTGGCGCCCACTACGCCGGCCGCCTCGCCTGGCGCACCCTCATTCCCATCGAGAAGGCCGAGGGCCTGCTCGCTCTCGACCGCACCTCGCTGTTCCTCAGTCCCGGGGTTCATCTCGTCGCCTATCCGCTGCCTTATCGCGGTGTCGTCAACGTAGTTCTCTTCAGCAAGGCCGTTGCACAAGAGGCCTCTGCACGCCCTGCCCGGCTCGGCGTACTGCAGTCCGCCCTCAGCAAGCCCATGCAGGCGCTCGTCGCTGCCGCCGATGGCTGGACCGCCTGGCCGATCTACACGGTCGAGACCGCTCGATGGCACCGCGGCAATATCGGCCTCATCGGCGATGCTGCCCACGCCATGCTGCCATTCCAGGCGCAGGGCGCCGCCATGGCCATCGAAGATGCCGCGACCCTGGCGCCGCTGCTGATGGAGTCGCATAGCGCCGATGCGGCTTTCCGGGAGTATGAGCGCCTGCGCCGGCCCCGCATTCAGCGAGTCGCTCGCGTCTCCGAGGCCAATGGCCGCATCTTTCATATGAGCTGGCCATTGACCATGGGCCGGGATGTCGTCATGCGCCTGCAGGGTTCTCGTGGGCATTTTCGGCGTCTTGGCTGGCTCTATGACTTCGAAGCAACTGCGCAACAGCGTGGTCCGCTCGGCTAATTTTTCGCACCCAAGCCCGGTAGTCATTTCTGCCGAACCGGCCTACATGAACCTGCACCGCTCTGGCGCCGCCCTTGCCTTGCCCCAGCCGCTTATGTCAACTGCGTGTCACATCTGAGAGTTTTGTAGCGCATGCAAGCAGCGACGCGATCCCGCCTGACACTGGCCTGTATCCTCGTCACCATTCTTTTGGATATGGTCGGTCTAGGCATCATCGTCCCGGTGCTGCCGGAGCTGCTTGAGGAACTCACCGGCGGAAGCGTCGCCGAGGCCGCCGTTATCGGCGGCTATCTCGTCTTCTTCTATGCGCTGATGCAGTTTGTGTTTTCGCCGGTGCTCGGCAACCTCTCGGACCGGTTCGGACGCCGGCCCGTGCTGCTAGCTTCGCTTCTCGGCCTCACCTTCGACTACCTGATGATGTCGATCGCCCCGGCCGTCTGGTATCTGTTCGTCGGCCGAATCGTGGCCGGGATCGCGGGCGCAGCCGTCGCCACGGCGACCGCCTATATGGCCGATATCACACCGCCCCATAAGCGCACCCATCGTTTCGGCCTCATCGGGGCTGCCTTCGGCTTCGGCTTCATCATCGGCCCGGTCATCGGCGGCGAATTGGGCGAATTCGGCCCACGCGTGCCGTTCTTTGCAGCGGCAGGGCTGGCGTTCGCCAATTTCCTCTTTGGGCTGCTGGTGCTGCCCGAAAGCCTGCCCAAGCATCACCGCCGCAAGTTCGACATCCGCAGGGCAAATCCCTTCGGCGCTTTCGTTGCGCTGCGCCGCTATCCGATCGTGCTGTGGCTGCTGCTGGTGCTGTTCCTGTTCACGCTTTCGGCGCAGGCGTTTCCCTCGGTCTTCAACTATTTCACCATCGAGGTGTTCAATTTCAGTTCCAGCCAGATCGGGCGCGCGCTCGGCGCTTTCGGCATCGGTTTTGCCATCTGCCAGGCGCTTCTCGTCGGCCCGCTGGTGCGCCGCGTCGGCGAAACACCAGTCGTCGTCTTTGGCATGCTGGCCGCCGCCGGCGCATTCGTCGGCGTGTCGTTCAATGACGACGTGCTTTGGCTCTATGCCTTCATCATGCTGGGTGCCCTGAGCGGCCTTGCCGCCCCTGCCATCAACGGCGTTCTTTCGCGGCAGGTGCCGGACAATGCCCAGGGGGAGTTGCAGGGCGCGGTCAACGCCGCCAATTCGCTGGCCACCATCATCGGTCCGTTGGCAGCAACGCAAATCTTTTCGTTCTTCACCCGAAGCCGCGCGGCAAGCGACTATTTCCCCGGCGCGCCCTTCATCGCCTCTGCCGCCCTCGTGGTGCTCGGCGCGCTGATCTATCTCTTCACATCGTTCCGCTACGATCTCGGCCACCGCCCGTCGATTGCCGACCGGCCGCACAGGCCCGAAATGCCCCCGCCGGGTCAAATCCGCGTGCCGCCCATCGATGAGGATGCGGACGATCCGGACAATTCCGATAGCTAAGCCTCATTGCTCGAGCGTCGAAGGCCAGTCGTAGTGCAGGTCCTTGCCACGGCCCTCGATTTCGAAGCCATGGGCGCCGAAGAAATCGCGCTGTCCCTGGATGAGATTGGCCGTGCCTTGCGCCTGGCGATAGCTGTCGAAATAGCTGAGCGCCGCCGATAGGCACATCAGCGGGAATTCGCCGACGGCGCCGGCAGCCACGACCTTGCGCAGCGCCGGGTGACTGTCCTTCATCAGGGCGATGAAATCGGGCACCATCAGCAGGTTCTTCGCCTCGCCCTTGGTATAGGCAGCCGACATCTGGTCGAGGAAGCGCGAGCGGATGATGCAACCGGCGCGCCAGATCCTGGCGATGGTGGCAAGCGGCAGGTTCCAGCCGTTCTCCTCCGAAGCCTGCGCCAGGACCGCAAAGCCCTGAGCATAGGATACGATCTTGCCCGCCAACAGGGCCTTTTCGAGCTCGGCAAGGCTGAGATCGGCGGTTTTTACAGCGCGCCGGCCATAGGCCTCCTCGGCGGCGACGCGCTCGTTCTTTAGCGCCGAAATCGAACGTGCCGCCACGGCCCCCTCGATTGCGGTCGCAGCTACGCCCAGTTGCTGCGCAACGATTGCCGACCAGCGACCGGTGCCCTTCTGTCCGGCCTTGTCGAGAATCACATCGACCAGCGGCTTTCCGGTCTCGCTATCGACGGCATCGAGCACATAGCCGGTTATCTCGATGAGATAGGAGTTGAGCGGTCCCTTGTTCCACTCCTTGAACACTTGCGCACAAGCCTTTGCGTCCATGCCCAAACCGTCGCGCATGACGCCATAGACCTCGGCGATCATCTGCATGTCGCCATATTCGATGCCGTTATGGATGGTCTTGACGAAATGTCCCGCACCGCCCTCGCCGAGATAGGCACAGCAGGGCTCGCCGTTGAACTTGGCGGCAATCGCGGTCAGCACCGGCTCGGCATTGTGCCACTGCTCCCTGGAGCCGCCGACCATGATCGAGGGGCCATGACGCGCACCCTCCTCGCCGCCCGAAACGCCGACCCCGAGATAGCCGATGCCCTTTGGCGTGAGATAGTCGAAGCGGCGTTGCGTGTCGGTATAAAGCGAGTTGCCGCATTCGATGATCGCGTCGCCCTCTTCGAGGAGCGGCAGCAACTGCTCGATCATGTCGTCGACTGGCTGGCCGGCTTTCACCATGATGATGATGGAACGCGGCCGCTTCACCTCCTGCACGAAGTCGGCGAGCTCGTATTGGGGGATGGTCCTGCTTTCAAGCCCCTGCTCGCGCGCTTCAGCCACGAAGGCGTCGATCCTGCTGGCGGACCGGTTGTGCACTGCAACGGTGTAGCCCTTCTCGGCGATGTTGAGCGCCAGATTGGAGCCCATCACTGCCAGGCCGATCAGACCGATATCCGCACGCGACATACCTCGTCCCCTTCCAGTCTTGCGATATAAGTAACCAAACGGTTAACCCGGTATGGCAGCGAAACTGACCACAATCGGCACTACGACGGAAGTAGCATTCGAGCGATTTTTTTGAGAAATCACCGCTCGTGTTGACGGGTCGGGCGATTTGCGTCACGGGAACGGTTCGGCAGGAGGAAAAGCGTTGGGCATCTTGCAGCAATTCAGCCTCGATGGGCGCCGCGCGCTTATCACCGGATCGAGTCGCGGCATTGGACTTGCCATCGCGAGAGCCCTTGCCGATGCGGGTGCAGCGATCGTCCTCAACGGCCGGGATACCGAAGCGCTCGGCATAGCTGCCGCCGATCTCGCGGCCATGGGCGCGAATGTGAAAGCCGTCGCCTTCGACGTCACCAATGCCGAGAGCATCGCGGACGCCATCGAGTGGTGCGAGCGCGAACTGGGCGGCCTCGATGTCCTCGTCAACAATGCCGGCATCCAGTTCCGTGCCCCGCTCCAGGATTACCCCCTCGACAAGTTCGAGCGTATTCTGGCAACGCACGTCACCGCCACCTTTGCCGTCTCGCAAGCCGTCGCCAGGGGTATGATCGAGCGCAGAAGCGGCAAAATCATCAATATCTGCTCGGTGCTGACCGACCACGCACGCCCGACTGCCGCCCCTTATGGCGCAGCCAAGGCGGCGATCGCCAATCTCACCCGCGGCATGGCGGCAGACTGGGCCAGATACGGCCTTAACATCAACGCGATTGCGCCCGGCTTCTTCAAGACGGATCTCAATGAGGCGCTGATCGCCGATCCTGAATTCAATGCCTGGATCGAGAAGCGCACGCCGATGGGCCGCTGGGGCGATGTCGAGGAACTGGGCGGTGCGGCCGTGTTCCTAGCATCGGACGCTGCGAGCTTCGTCAACGGCCACATTCTCTATGTCGATGGCGCCTTCACGGCGGTGGTCTGATGGACAAGCCCCTCACTCCCGCCCGCATCATCATTGTCATGGGTGTCAGCGCGTCCGGCAAGTCGACGATCGGCAAGAACGTCGCCCGACGCCTGCACCTGCCGTTCCTCGAAGGCGACGAGTTCCACCCGGAGGCCAATATCGACAAGATGCGCAACGGCATCGCACTCACGGACGAGGACCGATGGCCCTGGCTCGAAGCCATGGCCAAAGGCCTCGCCAAGGCCGCGGACCGCAAGGGCGCAGTCGGTGGCGCCTGCTCGGCCCTGCGCCGCGCCTATCGCGACTTCATGGTCGAAAAGGCCGGTGAACCGATCCTCTTCGTCTATCTCGATGGCTCGAGAGAGGTGATCGGCGAGCGCATGGCCACCCGCCAGCACGAATACATGCCGCTGAGCTTGCTCGATAGCCAATTCGCCACGCTCGAAGTGCCGGACCCTGAAACGGAGAATGTGCTCTTCGTCCCGGTGACCGACAGCATCGGCAGGATTACCACCTCGGTGGTCAACGCCGTCGGGCACCTGCGCAGCTTCAAGCGCAAGCAGTGAGCGGCAAGCTGTGGGGCGAGGTGCCAGCAGATATCAAAACCCAAAACTCATCTGCCCGGGTGCCGCACCCGGCTCCACACCCTCGAGCGCCAGCATCTTCACCTTGGCAGTCGCGCCGCCCGGTGCCGAAAACCCCCCAGTTTTGCCGCCGCTCGCCAGCACGCGATGGCATGGGACGATCAGCGGTATCGGATTGCTGCCCATGGCCTGTCCGACGGCACGCGAGAGCCCCACATCGCCCATGCGCCTTGCGATCTCGCCATAGGTCGTGGTCTCGCCCCAGCCAAGCGCCAGGATGTCCTGGTAGATGCGGCGGTTGAATTCGCTCACGCCGTCGAGGTCGAGCGGGATATCGGCAAACGAGACCCTTTCGCCTGCCGCATAGGCGCGGATCAGCGCGACCGCCTGGGCAACGAATCCGGGCCCTTCGTCACTCTCGGCGCCAAACTTTCCCAGCCGCTCACGCAGGCCCTCGGGCGTGGACCCCGGCAGATAGACCCGCATGATGCCCCGTTCGCTCCAGGCGAGCCCGAACCAGCCAAGCTGCGTTTCCACCAGTCGAAAGGCCATCAGCCGCCCTGTTCTTCCCACTCGATCGTGCGCCGCAGCGCTTCATCCTCCGGCACGATCTCGCGATATTCGAGTTCGCTGCGAATCCGGCCCGTGTCCAGCACCAGAGGATATTTAGTATGTATCCCCTCGGCCATATCGGCCAGCAATCCACCCGATGGCGCCACATCGATCTTCAGCGAGACGCCGAGCACCTTGGCAACCCTGCCCAGCCACTGCGCCATGGTCGGCGTATCCGCCCGGCCCAGATTGTAGGTCTTGCCATGCGCCCGCGGATCGGTTGCCGCCAGCGCTATGCCCTCGGCCATGTCGGTGACGTAGCCATGCGTCGCGCGCCAAGAGGCGATCCGCTCATCGATCTGCGCCCTGCCGCCTGCCCGCGCCGCTTTCACCATCCACGCGAAACGGTGCTGGCCGTCGCCCGGCCCGAAAACCATCGGCAGGCGCAAAACCGTGGTTTCGAGGTCGAGTTCACTGCGCGCCAGCGCTTCGACGACAATCTTGTCATATTGGTCGAGGAACGCCCGCATGTCGTCGGCACCCTCTGGCGCATTGCCGCGATAGGGATACCGCACCTCGCGAAGCGGATCGTCCTCGCGCAGTGCACGGGTGATCGGCGGCTCCTTCTCCTTGCCGATCAACCCGCCATAATTGCCGTAAACGTCGGCCGAGCTGATCAGCACATAGCGCTCGGCCCGCCCGGAAACTGCCCGCAGCACCGGCAGCGTATTGGCCTCGGTCATGGCGAGCACATCGATGACGGTTTCCGGCTGAAACGAATCGAGCGCCGCCGCCAGCGCATCTTCATCCATACGGTCAGCTTTTGCTTCGCTTACTTCAGCGGGCAGTGGCGCCTGCGTCTTGCCCCGATGGATGACCAGCACCTCTGCTTCATGCGCCACCAGCCGCGCAACCGTTTCACGCCCGATGAACCCGGTGCCACCGACAACTGCCACTCGCATGTCATCCCTCCCGACGCTTTGCTAGCACAACATCGCACCCAAGCGCGCAGTTCCGGCGGGTATGGCGCCGCCCACGACGCCGTTGCATATTTGTGCCCGATTCCATCTCATCGCACGGAGCCACACCATGGCCAGGATCCTCGGCTACATTGCCTGCAGTCTCGATGGGTTCATCGTTGACGCCAACGACTCGCTGGACTGGCTCTTTACCGTCCCGGTCGAGCTTGGAGAGCACCACTACGACAACTTCCTTGCGCGCATCCGCACCATCGTCATGGGCCGCGCCACCTATGACTGGATGGCCGCCCAAGACTCCCCCTGGCCCTATGGCGACAAGCGCACCATCGTCGTCACCTCGCACCCGATCGAGCAGCCCTTGGGCCCGCTCGAAACCCGATCAGATGTCGATGCACTCATTGCCGAACTGCGCGCGCTCGATGACGGCGACGTATGGATGCTCGGCGGCGCGCAACTGCAGATGGCCTTCATGGAGCGCGGCGCGCTCGACGAGATCGAGATCTACATCATGCCGCGGCTGATCGGCGGCGGCGTTCCCCTCTTCCCGCCGACGGGCTTTACCGCGTCGCCCAGGCTCCTTTCGGCCACAGAACTCGGCGGTGGCGGCGTGCGCCTCCATTACGCATTCGGCGAGTGAACTGGTCGCCCGCGCCCTCAAGACCTGCTAAAGGCGCGCCATGTCCGATCCCTTGCCAACCCTCGTCGATTACAACCCGCCGCTCGAGCCATACCTCAACGTCGTTCATGTCGATGACGATATCCTTTTGCTCGACAAGCAGAGCGGGCTTCTCAGCGTCCCGGGCCGGCACCCTTCACTATGGGACTCCATCCGTCATCGCGCTCGCCAGAAATGGCCGACCGCCGAGATGGTTCACCGTCTCGACAAGGACACGTCCGGCATCATCCTGATGGCCCTCAACAAGCGCGCTCATGGCCGCCTCGGCATCCAGTTCGAGAAGCGCACGACGAGGAAGAGCTACGTCGCGCGTGTCTGGGGCGTTATGGAGGAGGACACCGGCCTTATCGACCTGCCCCTCGCCACCGATTGGGAGAACAAGCCCCGCCAGAAGGTCGACCATGAGCACGGCCGGCCGGCACAAACGGAATGGCAGGTCATCGCCCGCGAGCCGAACGCCACGCGCCTTCGTCTCTTTCCCCTCACCGGCCGCACCCACCAGCTGCGCGTCCACATGCGCGCCATCGGCCACGTCATTCTCGGTGATGCGTTCTACGCCCAGGGCGAAGCCCTCACCGCCGCCGACCGCCTGCAGCTTCACGCCGAAGAATTGGAATTCGTCCACCCCACCACGGGCGAGCCGATGCACTTCGTCGTGCCGGCCCCGTTCTGAGCCAGGATAACCGGATTTGGCACCGTTCCCCCTCGCCCCTTGTGTGGGAGAGGGAGAGATTTCTGATCCAGCAGAAAACCAGGGGGAGGGGTTGCTTCCGCAACCAAAGGCACCGTGCCAGCACTTGAACACCCCCTCATCCGGCGCTACGCGCCACCTTCTCCCACGAGGGGAGAAGGGAGACCGTGCTTGCGCACGGCAGGTGGGTCTTGCGCCTCCTCCCCCCTTGTGGGGAGGGATCGAGGGCAGGATGGATGAGTAGTCCACTGATGGCCCCCAGCGCCTGGAGGGGAGTTGGGGCCTGTCCCCCCTCAGCGTTCGAGGGCAGATCTGGCATCGCTCACCCCCTCCCCAACCCTCCCCGCAAGGGGGAGGGTGCCGCATCGAGCGTGTGGCACTATGTTAGCCAAGCCCGCGGACCGACACCTCCCCCCTTACGGGGGAGGTTGGAGGGGGGTGATGCTGGGGCATGGCTTGCGCCTCCAACCCTCCCGGATGAGGAATCAGTAAGTCTCGACGAACCCCACCTCGATGCGATGAAACAGGTGCCCCTCCTTCATCGTCGCAAGCCACCTCCGGAAATCGGCAACATCCGCGAACCCTGCACGCTGCGCATCGGCGTCGGTTACGTCGTCCGGGCTCATCTCGTCCATGCGCCTGATCGCCAGCAGCCCGATCTTGGTCTTCAGCGTCCCACCCGCCTTCACAGTTGGCCGCTTCCAGCGCCGAAAGATCACATCGACCTTGCCCGCCTTGATGTCCTCGAGCAGCTCGCGTTTCAAGAGCATGTCGCGCCTCCTATATCTGACACCGTAATTGTCACGGACGAAGGCTTGTGACAAACACTGCGGCGGATTGCGATGCGGGCGTGGTGGAATCGGTAGACACAAGGGACTTAAAATCCCTCGGCCTTGGCCATGCGGGTTCGAGTCCCGCCGCCCGCACCATCCTGCTTCGCGCGTTGCGCTTCGCAGGACGTGTCCTGCGGAGTGCCAACGCCAAGCAGGATGCCCTGCGAAGCTTTAGCGAAGCAGGGCCAAGCAGGGCTGCAAGGAGCCGGGCCATGTTCTACGTCTACCTCATCGAAAGCGCTGCCGACCAAGGCCAACGCTATATTGGCGTGACGGGAAACCTCCGCCAGCGGCTCCTGGACCACAACGCCGGCAAGTCACCCCATACTTCAAAGTTCCGCCCTTGGGAGCTCGTCACCTACATTGCCTTCAGCGACCAACTGAAAGCGGCGTCTTTCGAGCGTTACCTGAAATCCGGTTCAGGCCACGCGTTTGCGAACAAGCGCTTGTGGTAACGAGGGACCTAAACGCAACGCAGCCCGTCAGTCCGTCCCACCCGAGATCGGCGCGGCATACGCCACGTCCAGGTCCCACGGAAAGAAAATCCACGTATCCTGGCTGACCTCGGTGATGAACGTGTCCACCAAGTCGCGCCCCTTGGGCTTGGCGTAGACGGTGGCAAAATGCGCGCCGGGCAGCATCTCGCGCACCACGCGGGCCGTCGCGCCGGTGTCGACGAGGTCGTCGACGATCAGCACCTTGCTGCCATTCCTGGCAATTTCGAACACTTGCTGGGAGATTTCCTTGAGCACCCGGACCTGCCCCTGGTTCTGGTGGTCATAGCTTTTGACCGCAACCGTCTCGACCACGCGGATATTGAGCTCGCGGGCGACGATCGTTGCCGGGACCAACCCTCCGCGGGCTATCGCCACCACGGCATCGAATGTGCCCAGGCCCATCAGCCGCCAGGCCAGTGCCCGGCTGTCGCGGTGGAACTGGTCCCAGGTGACGGGAAAGGACTTCTGGTTGGTGCTCAAGATCGCGATCTCCATTCACGGGGCGGCGGCGAAGGCCAGCGCCTTAGCAAATGTGGTGCCGCGCGCCAATGCGGCAGGCATGTCAGGCACGCGAAAGTCACCGCTTTTGCCGGTCAGACGTCCGAAGGCGGCGTCACCCCTGCCCGCTCATGTGCCTCTGCCACCATCGCGCGCACCTTCTCGACCGCTTCGGCGAGCCGGTCGGGGTCGGATGAACGCAGCACCAACTCGGTCATCACCTGGCCGCGCCCCATCTGCGGATAGCTGCCCATCTTCACGTCGGGATACTGCGCCTGCAGCTCTGCGAGTGGTCCACCAACGGTTCCCTCGCCCACAGCAGCCTTCACCGAGACCGAAAGCACCTTCCTGCCGCCCTTTAGGCTCGGCGCCAGTGCCTCCAGCATCGCGCGCATGATCACCGGTACGCCGGCCATCACATGCACGTTGGCGATGCGGAAACCGGGCGCCGCGCTCACCGAATTGACAATGAGGTCGGCGCCTTCGGGAACATGCGCCATGCGCAGCCGCGCCTCGTTGACTTCGGTGCCGGTCTGGCGCCAGCGCTCCTCGAGCATTGCGCGAGCCTGTGGGTTGATCGGCAGCGCCACGCCGAAGGCTTTGGCGACGGCGTCGGCGGTGATGTCGTCATGCGTGGGACCGATGCCGCCGGTGGTGAACACATAGGTATAGCGCTCGCGCAGCGCGTTCACCGCTGCGATAATGTCGTCCATGTCGTCGGCGACCACCCGCACTTCACGCAACTCGATGCCGAGATCAGTGCAGAATTCGGCGGTCGCCGCGATATTGACGTCCTTGGTGCGGCCGGAAAGGATTTCATCGCCGATCACGAGAAGTCCGGCGGTAACCTTGTCTTCGGGCGCTATCATGGCTTGACCTGTGGTGGCTGCGGACCGCATGGATGCCCGCGCAAATCGCAATCGTCAAGCCGAACCCACCTCAATCGCGAACCGACGTCACTTCGCATGCGCTTTCCCCTGCCCCTGCAGCGCGGCACATTGATTTCCCGCTACAAGCGCTTCTTTGCCGATGTCGTGCTCGACAGCGGCGAGGAGATTACCGCCCATTGCGCCAATCCGGGCGCCATGCTCGGGCTGAAGGAGCCCGGCCTGCCCGTGTGGGTATCGCCCTCGGCAAACCCTACCCGCAAGCTTGCCTGGAATTTGGAACTGGCGGAATTGCCGAACGGGCTGGTTGGCGTCAACACCACCCACCCTAACCGCATCGTCGCCGAAGCCATCGCCCATGACGCCATTCCGGAATTAGCTGCCTACTCGGCCTGCCGTCCGGAAGTGAAGTATGGGGAACGCAGCCGCGTCGATTTCCTGCTGACCTGTGCCGGCCTGCCGGACCTCTATCTCGAGGTCAAGAATGTGCACTTCTCGCGCCAGCCAGGCCTGGCCGAGTTCCCGGATAGCCCGACGGATCGCGGCGCGCGCCATCTTGCGGAACTCTCCGCCATGGTTGGCGCCGGTCACCGGGCAGTCATGCTGTATCTGGTCCAGCGCAGCGATTGCGAGCGCTTCACGTTCTCTGCAGACCTCGACCCGAAATATGCCAGCGCCTTCGCCCTGGCCAAAGCGGCCGGCGTCGAGGCGCTCTGCTATGATTGCGAGGTCACGACAACGGAGATCACCCTGCGGCGGGCTCTTCCAATCACCTTTGCCACCGACTACGTTTAGTAGTCCATTCCGTTTCTCGGGAGATCCGATGATCACCTATGTCGATGCCCAAGCCAAAGCCCGCCGCATGCCGGGGGTGATCCCCCTGCATGGGGAGGAAGGCTTTGCCGGCATGCGCAAAGCCGGGCAACTGACGGCGGCCGCGCTCGACATGCTCGTGGACTATGCCCAGCCGGGTGTGCCAACCATCAAGCTCGACAAGCTCGCCTACGAGTTTGCCCGCGACCACGGCGCCATTCCGGCCACCCTTTTCTACAAGGGTTATCGGCACTCGATCTGCACCTCGATCAACCATGTCGTGTGCCACGGCATCCCCGACGAGCGCCCGCTGCGCGAAGGCGACATCGTCAATATCGACCTGACCCTCGTCGTCGATGGCTGGCACGGCGATTCCAGCCGCATGTACCCGATCGGCGATATTTCACGCAAAGCCGAGCGGCTGATCGAGGTCACCTATGAAAGCCTCGCCCGTGGCATCGCCGCTGCAAAACCGGGGAATACGACCGGCGATATCGGCGCTGCCATCCAGGTCTATGCCGAAGGTGAGCGCACCAGCGTCGTGCGCGATTTCGTCGGCCACGGTGTCGGCCGGCTCTTTCATGACGAGCCCAACATCATGCATTTCGGCACGCCCGGCACCGGCGCCGAATTGAAGCCCGGCATGATCTTCACCATAGAGCCGATGATCAATCTCGGACGCCCACATGTGAAGATTCTCTCGGACGGTTGGACGGCCGTCACCCGGGACCGCACCCTTTCGGCCCAATGCGAGCACTCGATCGGCATTACCGAGACGGGCTGCGAAGTGTTCACTGCCTCGCCGGGCAATCTCTTCAACCCGCTCGAAGCACGGCGCGCCTGATGAATGAACGTGGCGATGGCCTGTCCGAAGGTCCTTTCGGGCCCGATGCGGCCGAATCGGACCATGCCGGCCACCGCAGGCGTGTGCGTGAGCGTTTTTTGAAGATCGGCGGCGATGCGCTCGACGACTACGAATTGCTCGAACTTGCGCTGCAACTCGCCATTCCGCGCAAGGACACCAAGGCTCTGGCAAAGACCCTGCTGCGCGAATTCGGCTCCTTCTCGGGTGTGTTCACAGCCAGCGAAGCGCGCCTCTCCAACATCAAGGGGCTCGGCGAAACCTCCATCGCCCATCTCAAGGTCATACAGGCCGTCGCCGCCCGCTTCAGCCGCGACCGCCTCTCCGATGAAAAGCCCATTCTCGGCTCATGGTCGCAGCTCGTCGACTATTGCCGCGCCCAAATGGCCTTCGAGGCCATCGAGCAGTTCCGCATCCTCTTTCTCGACAAGAAAAACCGGCTGATCGCCGACGAAGTCCAGCAGACCGGCACCGTCGACCATACGCCCGTCTATCCGCGCGAGGTCATCAAGCGCTCCCTTGAACTGGGCGCCACCGCCCTCATCCTTGTCCACAACCATCCCTCGGGCGATCCCTCGCCCTCGGCCGCCGACGTGCGCATGACCCGCGAAATCGAAGCCATCGCCAAACCGCTCGGCATCACGCTTCACGACCACATCATCGTCGGCAAATCCGGCCACGCTTCGCTACGCGGACTAAAGCTGATCTAGAGGGACTAGCCTTCAAGCTAGTGCGGGTCGTGCGAGCGCGCCTGTCTGCCGCGCCCGTGCACCACCTGGCCGATCGCGCGCGCCCAGCTCATCAGCCGCTTGTCGGCCTTGACCCGCGCCCGCACCCGCTGGAACAGTTCGTGCCCCGCCACCGCCAACCGCCCCTGCGGCGTCAGCGCCAGATAGTGCATGCGCAAGGGCACCTGCACATTGCACCAGTGCCGCTTCTCGTCGGTGAAGCCGGCTCCCATATCGAAGATGCCGTATCCCTCGTCGAACACTTTCTGCATCACCCGCAACAGGCACTGCTTGCCCGGCGAACCGCCCTGAATCCGCGAATCGTCCGACATTGAGGAGATGAGACAGAACATGCGGTTCCCATGGACGATGTTGTAGCGCGTCGCCACCACCTCACCGTTGAGCCGCAACACGTGCAGGCGCACGTCAATCGCGGAATCCGGCCGCAGCGACTGCTCGTAAAACCCCAGCATGTTCTCGGTAACGAATGGATCGCGCACGCCCATCTGCCTGAAGCGCGCCGATCGGTGGCGGAACATTGTGGCGACGACGTCTGCCGTGTCATTGCCATTGCGCAATTCCTCGAACGTCACCTCGCCCAGCGCCGAGAGCCGATCGCCCTGCTGGCGGTCGTGCTTGCGCCGCGAGCGGCTGCGCTGAACCTGATCGCATTCCTCCCAACTGTTGAACTGCGATCGGTACAGCGTCTCGACGGCAAGTGCGCTGCCCAGTTCATCGAAAAGCCCGTTTCCTTCGTCCGGCACGGCCCGCAGATAAATCGCGTCGGCTCCGGTCGCCTTGTCCATCATCGCACGCCAAAGCGCCTTGCGTCCCTCGACGCCAAGCGTCGAAACGCGCTCGCGATCGACTAACGGTGCGTTGCATCCCACATGGGATCCGGGAAACCATTTCAGCACCCGAATGCCGAACAGCCGCCGCCGGTAGAGCGCCATAAGTGCCAGCGGCCGCCCTCCTATCGAGGCGACCACATAAAGCTGGTCGCGGGCCGCTATAGCGCGGTCCTCAACCCAATATCTGATGAAATCGTAACTCTGCCCCGGCGACTCGACGCCAGCCGTTTCAAGCCGGCGCCAGACGTCTTCCACCTCCGCGATCTTGTCCGTTGCCGTTACGACAAGGGCACCGATTGTAGAAACGTCGTTCGCGTCCCCGACGTCCAACCGGTCCGACGAGTCCAGCATCATTCCCCCAAGCATGGATGCGTCCCTGTGCGGTGAAGTTCGCACAAACGTCGCCGCTCTCGGTAAATTCGACGTGCAAACCGGCGTGAAACTGTCGTGAAGGTTAACCGAATCCGCGTCAACCGAACTGGCTGAGCACCGGGAACGTCTCCAGGAACCAGTAGGAAATCCGCGTGAACTGCCCCGTCAGGAACAAAAGCCCCGTTACTACCAGCAGCCCGCCCATCACCTTCTCAACCGTCGCAAGATAACGGCGGAAGCCCTTGAAAAACGTAAGAAACGGCCCGACCGCAATGCCGGCCAGGAAGAACGGCACGCCGAGCCCCAGCGAATAGATGCCCAGCAGGGCCGCACCTTCCGTCGCCGTTTCCCGGCTCGCCGCCACCGAAAGGACCGCCGCCAGGATCGGCCCGATACATGGGGTCCACCCGATCGCAAACGCCAGCCCCAGCAGGAATCCGCCGAGCGGACCGCTCGCCACCCCCGGCCCCTGATGGCGTAACTGCCGGTCGAGCAGGCTGATACGGTAAACGCCCAGGAAATGCAGGCCCATCGCAATGATGACAATGCCCGCGATTGGGGTCAGCACCGGCAAGGCCTGCCGGAACATCTGCCCGAACGCCGTCGCTGTCGCTCCGAGCGTAATGAAGACCAGTGAAAAGCCGAGAATGAAGAAAATCGAAGTGCCGGCCACCCGCCGCTGCAGCACCGCCGCACCGCCATCGCCGGCACGCAACTGGTCGAAGCTCGCTCCGCTCATATAGGTGAGGTAGGGCGGCACAAGCGGCAGCACGCAAGGGCTGAGAAAGCTCAGCACCCCCGCCCCGAACACCAATGGCAACGAAAACTCCAACCCGCACTCCTTGTCGGCTGGGCAGATGCCCCTCTTTAGCGGTTTGTCGTTGCAGATCAATGCGCTTTCACGTCGCATCGAGCGCTTGTGAGCGCCAGGACCCCACAATCTCCAGCCAGGCGGGAACGGATTTCAAACGGGATGGTGTCGTGTTTAGACGACACCATGTCAGAATTAATTGACATCACGGTGCATGCAAGCATATGGTCTCTCTCCATCAAAACCGGGCTGGAGTGGCCGATGACCTATAAGGAATGGAACGCCGCCATCATGGTCACCAGTGGCGTTTTGGTGTCCGCCTGGGTGGCTTTCGATGCGCTGTTCGGTGTTGATGGTTGGCGCGGTTCGGTGGCGCATGTCGCGGCGGACATGCTGTGGGCCATCGGCTATGTCGTCGCCTTCAACATTCTGGCCACTATTGTCGTCACGATCCTTGTCAGCATCGTCCAGCGCGAAGAGCTCAAGGACGAGAAATCCGACGAGCGCGACCATGCCGTAGCCGCCAAGGCGATGCGCAACGGCTATTTCGTCCTCTCGATCGGTTGCGTCGCGATTCTGGTGCTGCTGGCCTTCGGCGCTGCACCGGTGCTGGCGGTTTATGCGCTCTTTGGCGCATCGATGCTGGCCGGCGTCGTCTTTGCCGCGTCCCAGCTCGTCTATTACCGGATCGGCTGAGCGCATGGGCAAGGGCCAGCCGAACATCACCAACAAGATCCGCGTGCTGCGCTTTCAGGCCGGCGAGATGACCCAGGCGGCGCTCGCCGAGAAGGTCGGCGTCACCCGCCAGACCATCGTCGCCATCGAGCAGGGCCGCTATTCCCCTTCGCTGGAAGTCGCCTTCCGCATCGCCGCCGCTTTCGGCGCGCCGTTGGAAGAGGTCTTTCAGTGGTCCCCCGACCAGATCGGCGACTGAGGAGCTCGCATTGATGAAAGCGATCGTCCAGGAGAAATACGGCTCACCCGACGTCCTGCAGCTGCGCGAAATCGAGCGCCCGAGCGCCGGGGCGGCCGAAGTTCTGGTGAAGGTCTACGCCTCGACCGTCACCCTGCCCGATTGCGCTTTCCGCAAGGCCGATCCCTTCATCGTGCGCTTCTTTACCGGCTTTCTCCGTCCCAGGACCAAAGTGCCCGGCACCGTCTTTGCCGGCATCATCGAGGCTACAGGCCCTGGCGTTAAAGCATGGAAGCGCGGCGATCCTGTCTATGGCGCCACCAATCTCACGAACGGAGCCCATGCTGAATACATGCGCGTCTCGCCCGAAAAGGACATCATCGCGCCCAAGCCGGCGTCGCTTTCCTTCGACCAGGCGGCGGGCGCCTGTTACAGCTTTCTGACCGCCATGCCGTTTCTGCGCGACGAAGCCAGGCTCCAGCCCGGCCAACGCATCCTCATCAATGGCGCATCGGGCAGCGTCGGCACGGTCGCGGTGCAATTGGCAAAGCACAAGGGGGCTGATGTCACCGCCGTTTGCAGCACGCACAATGTCGAGCTGGTCAAGTCGCTCGGCGCCGACCACGTCATCGACTATACGCGTGAGGATTTCACCGCGGCCGGAGCGGCTTACGATGTCATCTTCGATGTCGTCGGCAAGAGTTCGTTTGCCAGATGCCGCAACGCCCTGAAGCCAACGGGCATCTATCTCACCACCGTACCGAGCTTTGCCATCGCCTGGACGATGGTGATGACCGGCCGCTCCGCAGGCAAGCGAGGCAGGCTCGCCACCACGGGGCTACGTCCGGCCGATGCGCAGACCCGCGACCTGCTTTTGCTCAACCAATTCGCTGATGCCGGGGTCTTGCGCCCCGTCATCGACCGCACCTATCCCCTCGAAGGGATCGCAGATGCCCATCGCTATGTCGAAGCCGAACGCAAGCGCGGCGATGTCATCATCACCATTCCCCACCATGCCGTGAGCTAGGGGCAGGTATCCCCTCGCCCCCTTGTGGGAGAGGGACAGATTTTCTGCGTTCAGCCAGAAAATCAGGGTGAGGGGTTCGATTTCACCGTAAGCACGAAGCGTTGTGCCAGCGCCTTAGGTCGCGCCCCTCATCCGGCGCTGCGCGCCACCTTCTCCCACGAGGGGAGAAGGGAGGTGCGTGCTTGTGGTTGGTTTATGTGCAATTCCCCTGAGGAGAGGTGATCGGCGGCCCGCCCTCTTGTGATGCGTGCGAGCGAACGCTAAGGCAGGCGCGAACGTATAGTCCATAACCGGGGGACCCATGACGCCCGATATCCGCATTGCTCCCTCGATCCTCTCGGCCGACTTCTCTCGCCTCGGCGACGAAATCCGCGCCATCGACGAAGGCGGCGCCGACTATATCCATATCGACGTGATGGACGGGCATTTCGTGCCCAATATCAGCTTCGGCCCGGTGGTCATGCAGTCGGTGCGCAAGATCACCAGCAAGGTCTTCGACGTCCACCTGATGATTGCCCCGGTGGATCCTTACATCTCCGCATTCGCCAAGGCCGGCGCCGATATCATCACCGTCCATGCCGAAGCAGGCCCGCATCTTCATCGCTCCATCCAGGCGATCAAAGCCGAGGGCAAGAAGGCCGGTGTCTCCATCAACCCGGCGACCCCCGTATCCGTGCTCGAACCCGTCATCGACGATCTCGACCTCGTCCTCATCATGAGCGTCAATCCCGGCTTTGGCGGTCAAAGCTTCATCCCCGCCGCCCTCGATAGGCTGCGCCAGGCCCGCGATCTCATCGGTGCGCGCCCAATAGACCTCGAAGTCGATGGCGGTGTTACCGCCGACAATGCCCGCCAGATCACGCAGGCCGGCGCCAACGTCCTCGTTGCCGGTTCATCGGTATTTTCGGGCAATGACCCCGCCACCTATCCCGGTCGGATCGCCGCCATTCGCGACGCTGCGACGACGATCCGTGCCTGAGCCGCGCGTCTCCGGCCTCAGCCATATGACCTTCATCGTCGCCGATCTCGAAGCGATGGAGGAAATCCTCGTTACCGTGCTCGGCGCCCGCAAGGTCTATGACAGCGGCCAAGAAGACGAAGCGCAGTTCTCGCTTTCCGAGGAACGCTTTTATCTCGTCGGCGCCGAGGACCTCTGGATCGCCGTGATGAAGGGCGATCCCCTGCCCTCGCGCACCTATAACCACGTCGCCTTCAAGATCGACGATGCCGATTTCGACCTCTGCCGCGAGCGTATAGCTGCCCTTGGCCTCGATATCCGCGAAAGCCGGCCGCGCGTTGCAGGCGAAGGCAGATCGCTGTATTTCCACGACCGCGACAACCACCTGTTCGAACTTCACACCGGCACGCTGGCCGAACGCCTCGCCCGCTATCGGCAAGGGCTGAAAGCCTGATTCTCTTTCCCAACCGGAGAGCCTAAGCCTATGATTCCGCGCTATTCCCGCCCCGAAATGGTCGCCATCTGGTCGCCCGAAACGCGCTTTCGCATCTGGTTCGAGATCGAGGCGCACGCGACCACGGCCCTCGCCGATCTCGGGGTGGTGCCTAAGGACGCCGCGAAAACCATCTGGGAAAAGGGCAGCGCCGCGACTTTCGATGTCGAGCGCATCGATGAGATCGAGCGCACCACCAAGCACGACGTCATCGCCTTTCTCACGCATCTTTCCGAGATCGTCGGCCCTGAAGCCCGCTTCGTCCACCAGGGCATGACCTCGTCGGACGTGCTCGATACCACGCTCGGTGTCCAGCTTTCCCGTGCCGCCGACATCCTTCTCGCCGATATCGATGCGCTGCTCTCGGCCTTGAAGCGCCGGGCTATCGAGCACAAATCGACCATCACCATCGGGCGCAGCCACGGCATCCATGCCGAGCCGACGACCTTCGGTGTCAAGCTCGCCGAGGCCTATGCCGAGTTCACCCGCAACCGCGCCCGGCTCGTCGCGGCCCGCGCCGAGATCGCGACCTGCGCCATTTCCGGCGCCATCGGCACCTTTGCCAATATCGACCCGAAGGTCGAGGAATACGTCGCCAAGCAGATGGGCCTCACCGTCGAGCCGGTCTCGACGCAGGTCATCCCGCGCGACCGCCACGCCATGTTCTTTGCGACCCTCGGCGTCATCGCCTCCTCCATCGAGCGCGTCGCCACCGAAATCCGCCATCTGCAGCGCACCGAGGTGCTGGAGGCCGAGGAATATTTCTCGCCCGGCCAGAAGGGCTCCTCGGCCATGCCGCACAAGCGCAATCCGGTGCTGACCGAAAATCTCACCGGACTCGCCCGGCTGGTGCGCGGCATGGTCACCCCGGCGCTCGAAAACGTCGCCCTCTGGCATGAGCGCGATATCTCGCACTCATCGGTCGAGCGCATGATCGGGCCGGATGCGACGGTCACGCTGGATTTCGCGCTCGCGCGCCTCACCGGCGTCATCGATAAGCTGGTGGTCTATCCCGAAAACATGAAGCGCAATCTCGACCTGCTCGGGGGGCTGCACAACTCCCAGCGGGTGCTGCTGGCACTGACGCAGGTGGGCTTTTCCCGCGAGGATAGTTACGCCCTCGTCCAGCGCAATGCCATGAAGGTCTGGGAACATCGCGGCGACCGCGCCGGGCTCTTTGCAAAATACCTCAAGGACGACCCGGAAGTGACTCTTTCAGATAGCCAAATCGACGCCATGTTCGATGAGGCCTACCACCTCAAGCACGTCGATACGATCTTCGAGCGCGTCTTCGGGCCGGGGTCATGAGCGCTGTCGTCTACGCGCAGGAGCAAACGCTTAGCGCCGAGGACTACATTGCGGTCGTGGGCTCGACCTATATGGCCAGCCGCCGGCCGGTCGGGAATGTCGAGCGCGTGCGCCGCATCCTCACCGGCTCCAACATCATCGTGACGGCACGCGAGGCCGGTGAAATCGTCGGCGTGCTGCGCGGCATATCGGATGGAGAGTGGGTCTGCTATGTGGCGGACCTTGCCGTCGAGGCCGGGCACCAGGGCAAGGGCATCGGCACCGGGCTGCTCAAGGCATGCAGGGACATTCTGGGGCCGGATCTGGCGCTCGTGCTGGTCGCCTACCCCGAGGCGGCCGACTATTACCGCAAGATCGGCATGGGCGAAATGCAGGCCTTCTATTTCGACCGAAAGAACCGCTCATGAGGATATCCGAAGCCGACATCCTGATCCTGGCGGGCCTCGGCAATTCCGGCCCGGGACATTGGCAGCGCCGCTGGGGCGAGCGCCTGGCGAACGCGCAATTCGTCGAGCAGGAGAACTGGGAGGCTCCCGATCCGGAAGCCTGGATCGGCAATATCGAGCGGGCCATCATGATGGCGACGCGCCCGGTGGTCATCATCGCCCATTCTCTTGCCGTCTCGGCTCTGGCGCACACGGCACAGCGCCTGGTCGATACCAAGGTGAAGGGCGCATTTCTCGTCTCCGCCCCCGACCTCGAGAATAACCCCAATGTCCCGCCAGAGGCGAAGGTCTTTGTCCCGGTCCCGCGCGACCCGTTCCCCTTCCCCTCGATGCTGGTAGCCTCGAGCACCGATCCGCTGTGCTCGCTCGATCACGCCGTCGAGTTCGCCACCTGCTGGGGCTCGGATTTCCACGTCGCGGGCGATGCCGGTCACATCAACGCAGCTTCCGGCCACGGACCATGGCCGGAAGGCCTGTTGATGTTCACGAGGCTGATGCAGCGGATATGAGTTCAGCGAAAGCCTGGCTTGGTTCTATGGCGGTCCAGAGCTGCTGCCGAACGCTCGGCGGACAGAGGCTTTGAGCCCTCCAGGTCCGCCTTGGCAGCATCGTATGCCGCCACGTCGGCAGCGTCTTCGGCGGCTTCGAGCAGGGCCTCGTATTCCGCCTTGGGCAGAATGACCATTTCGTCCCCCTTGGGGGTGACAAAGACATGTGCGCTCATTGCCGCCTCTAGCGCCCGACCCCTTAGCCCTCGGCCAGCACCTGCTCCTGCGCCACGGCGACGAGCTGCGTCATCTTCTCGCGAATCGTCGCCTCGGAGATGTTCAGCCCCTTGTCCTTGAGGTCGCCGCTCACCTTGCGGAACACGTCTTCGTCGCCCGCTTCGGCGAAATCGGCAGCGACCACTTCGGCGGCGTAGGCATTGGCCTCGTCTCCGGTCAGGCCCATCATCTCGGCGGCCCAGATGCCAAGGAGCTTGTTGCGCCGCGCCTCGGCCTTGAACCGCAGCTGCGCATCATGGGCGAACTTGGCTTCCTGGCCCTTCTGGCGATCGTCGAATGTGGACATGTGCGCTCCCGCTGATCTGTTGCGACGCCTCGGCGCCGCCTTCTCCTTGGATATGCGCTCCGGCCAGCCAAATCAACGGAAAGCGGACCGCTTGCCGCACACCCTGCACACCTGCCCTGCACCTGCATGGGGGAACCGGCCGGCGAAAGGACTTGCAATACCGCCCCATTCTGGCGCATGAAGCGCCCAATTTCCTCCAACCCCCTTCATCAGAGACAATATGAACCGTCGTCGCAGAATCTATGAAGGCAAGGCCAAGATCCTTTTCGAGGGTCCCGAGCCGGGCACTCTGGTTCAGTATTTCAAGGACGATGCCACCGCCGGCAACGGCGCCAAGCACGACGTCATCGATGGCAAGGGCGTGCTCAACAACCGCATTTCCGAGTTCATTTTCACGCGCCTCAACAATCTGGGCATTCCGACTCACTTCATCCGCCGCATCAACATGCGCGAGCAGCTGATCAAGGAAGTCGAGATCATCCCGCTCGAGGTAGTGGTGCGCAATGTCGCGGCCGGTTCGCTGGTCAAGCGGCTTGGCCTCGAGCCCGGCACGCCGCTCCCGCGCTCGATTATCGAGTTCTACTACAAGGACGATGCGCTCGGCGATCCGATGGTCTCGGAGGAGCACATCACCGCCTTTGGCTGGGCAACGCCCCAGGAACTCGACGACATCATGTCGCTCGCCATCCGCGTCAACGACTTCCTCTCGGGCCTCTTCATGGGGGTGGGCATCCAGCTCGTCGATTTCAAGCTCGAAGTCGGCCGCCTCTATGAAGGCGACATGATGCGCATCATCCTTGCCGATGAAATATCGCCCGATAATTGCCGCTTGTGGGACATCAAGACTCGCAACAAGCTGGACAAGGACCGATTCCGCGAAGATCTCGGCGGCCTCGTCGACGCCTATCGCGAAGTCGCCCAGCGCCTTGGAATACTGGTGGAAGCCGAGAATGCGCTGACCACCGGCCCCCGCCTCGTTCAATAGCCCCGAGCCAGTTGGAAGTCAGATGAAAGCGCGCGTCACCGTCACGCTCAAGGCCGGCGTTCTCGATCCGCAGGGACAGGCCATCGAAGGTTCGCTCAAGGGGCTCGGCTTCTCGGGCGTTGCCGGCGTGAGGCAGGGCAAGGTTTTCGATCTCGTTCTCGATGCAACCGACGAGGATGAAGCGCGTTCTCGGATCACAGACATGTGCGAGCGCCTGCTCGCCAACACCGTGATCGAAAACTACTCGATCGAAATCTCAAATTAACCCCTTCGGGGCGATACTGGAGAAGCGCGTCGCGTGCGCGGGATGCTGGGCTATGCTTAAAAAGATTTCTCTTTCCGTGATGTTCTTTGCTTCCCTGGGCCTGCTTTTTGCAGCTTACGCCTCGGTGCCGGTTTAAGTCGCGCCCAAGCATTTAGCTAAAAGCCTAGCGATTAAGGATTTTCCTTAAGCCTAGGATCAAGCTTCAGTCCACGCGCAGTCATCAGTCAGCTAGTGTACGCCTCAATTCAGTTTTGGGGCGTATATTCATGTCTGGGCAGAGCAACCGTCTCGAATGGGTCGATATGGCCAAGGGCCTCTCGATCCTCCTCGTCGTCATGATGCATTCGGCCTATGGGGTCGGCGAGGCGACGGGTGGCACAGGAGTGCTGCACTGGATCATCGCCTGGGCGACGCCCTTCCGCATGCCCGAGTTCTTCCTGATCTCCGGGCTCTTCCTCTCCCAGGTCATCACCCGCGACTGGCCCCGCTATGCCGATCGGCGCGTGGTGCACTACCTCTATTTCTATGCGCTTTGGGCGATCATCCACATCGTCTTCAAGGTCGCCCTCGTCGCCGGCGATCCGGTGAGTGCTGCGAGCTACCTCGCCTGGGCGATCGTCGAGCCCTATGGCGTGCTGTGGTTCATCTACATGCTCGCCGTGTTCAGCGCCGCCACCAAGCTCGCATATGCGGCAAAGCTGCCGCACTGGCTGGTGCTAGCCGCCGGCGCCGCACTCCAGATCGCCCCGATCCATGTGGGTAGCTATATCGTCGACCAGTTCGCCGAATATTTCGTCTTCTTCTATGCCGGTTACGTCCTTGCACCGCATATCTTCCGGGTCGCGACCTGGATCGAGGAAAACACGGCGCTCGCCCTCATAGGCCTTGCCGCCTGGGCTGCCATCAACACTGCGCTGGTGTTCTCGCCCGGCTTTGCGCTCGAGCCCACCGAGACCGTGATGGGCCTTGCAGGCCTGCCTGGCGTGCGGCTGGTGCTTGCGCTGGCAGGGTCCCTGGCGCTCTGCGCCACAGCGGTGTTGCTGTCAAAGCTGCCCTTCATGGATTGGCTGCGCTGGCTCGGCTCCAAGTCGATCGTCGTCTATCTCGCCTTCGCCCTGCCCATGGGCATCACCCGTGAACTGCTCATACGCCTTGGCATCGTCAGCAATATCAGCCTGCTCAGCATTTTCGTGATGGGTGTCGCGGCCATCTCGCCGCTGGTGCTCTACGGGATCATCCAGGCGACCGGCTGGGGCAAGTTCCTGTTCGAGCGCCCGGCCTGGGCGCACCTCCCCGGCACGCCCGGCTCGCGCCAGTCGATCACGGCGGTGCGAACGCCAGCGGAATAATTCTCGCACAAAGCTGACCTGCAAGGGGCGCCATATTGCCGCGCGCCTCTTGCCTTTTGGGCAAAGCATCGCCACAAGACCGTCCTGCGCATCCCCCGAATTCCCCTGCGAAGGACCAGCCGATGAAATCCGCTGTCGTCGTCTTTCCCGGCCTCAATCGCGATCGCGACATGATCGCCGCCCTGACAAAGATCAGCGGCACCCCTCCGGCCGTGGTCTGGCATCAGGAAACCGAGATTCCCGACGTCGACCTGATCGTCATTCCGGGCGGATTCTCCTATGGCGATTATCTGCGCGCCGGCGCTATCGCGGCGCGTTCGCCGATCATGGACGCCATCCGCGACAAGGCTGCAAAGGGCGTCAAGGTTCTCGGCGTCTGCAACGGTTTTCAGATCCTGACCGAAGCGGGCCTGCTGCCGGGCGTCCTGATGCGCAACGCGTCGCTGAAATTCGTCTGCCGCGAGGTCAAGCTGACCGTCGCCAATAATGGCACGCCCTTCACCCGCGGCTACAATGACGGCCAGGTCATCCGCTGCCCTGTCGCCCATCACGACGGCAACTACTTCGCCGACGCCGAGACGCTGGCGCGCATCGAAGGCAACGGTCAGGTCGCCTTCCGCTATGCCGAAGGCACCAACCCCAACGGCTCGATCAACGACATCGCCGGCGTCTTCAACGAGCAAAAGAACGTCCTCGGCCTGATGCCGCACCCGGAAAACCTCATCGAAGCCGCCCATGGCGGCAGCGACGGGCGCGCGCTCTTCTCCGGCCTGCTCGAACAGGCGGCGTAACGGCTTGCCAAAGCGCCTATCAAAATCCCACCACCGGTTCGGCGGCTGCTAACGGAACACTGCCTGATGACCTTCGAAAACAACATCGCCATCACTCCGCAGCTCGTTGCCGATCATGGCCTCAAGCCCGAAGAGTACGACAAGATCGTCGCCCTCATCGGCCGCGAACCGACCTACACCGAGCTCGGCATCTTTTCGGCGATGTGGAACGAGCACTGCTCATACAAGTCCTCAAAGAAGTGGCTGCGCACTCTGCCGACCTCCGGTTCCCACGTCATCCAGGGCCCCGGCGAGAATGCGGGCGTTGTCGATATCGGCGATGGTCAGGCGGTCGTCTTCAAGATGGAATCGCATAACCACCCGAGCTACATCGAGCCCTATCAGGGCGCGGCGACCGGCGTTGGCGGTATCCTGCGCGACGTCTTCACCATGGGCGCACGCCCCATCGCCGCGATGAACGCGCTCCGCTTCGGCGCGCCCGAGCATGAAAAGACCAAGCATCTCGTCTCTGGTGTCGTCGCCGGCGTCGGCGGCTATGGCAATTCCTTCGGCGTTCCGACCGTTGGCGGCGAGGTCGAGTTCGACGAGCGCTACAACGGCAACATTCTCGTCAACGCCTTCGCCGCAGGTCTCGCCGACACCGACAAGATCTTCTACTCCAGGGCCGAGGGCGTTGGCCTGCCCGTCGTCTATCTCGGCGCCAAGACCGGCCGCGATGGCGTCGGCGGCGCCACCATGGCCTCGGCCGAGTTTGGTGACGACATCGAAGAGAAACGCCCGACCGTGCAGGTCGGCGATCCCTTCACCGAAAAGCGCCTGCTCGAGGCCTGCCTCGAACTGATGGCGACCGGCGCCGTCATCGCGATCCAGGACATGGGCGCGGCCGGCCTCACCTGTTCGGCCGTCGAGATGGGCGCCAAAGGCGACCTCGGCGTCGAACTCGATCTCGACAAGGTTCCCGTGCGCGAAGAGGCGATGACGCCTTACGAGATGATGCTCTCCGAAAGCCAGGAGCGCATGCTGATGGTCCTGCATCCGGAGAAGGAGACAGAGGCGCGCGCCATCTTCGAGAAGTGGGCGCTCGATTTCGCCACCGTTGGTCACACAACCGACGATTTGCGCTTCTGCGTGCGTTGGCACGGTGAGGAAGTCGCCAATTTGCCCATCAAGGAGCTTGGCGACGAAGCGCCCGAATACGACCGCCCATGGGTCGAGCCGGCCCGTCCGGTGCCTCTCGCTGTCGACGATATCCCGCAGATGGACGTTGCCGACGCACTTCTCGAACTCATCGGCGGCCACCAGCTCTCTTCGCGCCGCTGGGTCTATGAGCAATACGACACCCTCATCCAGGGCAACTCACTCCAGCGCCCCGGCGGCGATGCCGGTGTCGTGCGCGTCGAGGGCCACACGAACAAGGCCCTCGCCTTCTCCTCGGACGTAACGCCGCGCTATTGCGAGGCCGATCCGTTCGAGGGCGGCAAGCAGGCCGTCGCCGAATGCTGGCGCAATCTGACCGCAACCGGCGCCGACCCGCTGGCGGCGACAGACAATCTCAACTTTGGCAATCCCGAGCGCCCGGAGATCATGGGGCAGCTCGTCCACGCCATCAAAGGCATTGGCGAAGCGTGCAGCGTGCTGGAGTTCCCCATCGTTTCGGGCAATGTCTCGCTCTACAACGAGACCAATGGGCGCGGCATCCTGCCGACCCCGACCATCGGCGGCGTCGGCCTCGTCCCCGACTGGAGCCGCATGGCCACCATCGGCTTTGCTGCCGAGAACCAGCCGATCCTGCTCGTCGGCGCACCGCCCTCCTGGGGCACGCACCTGGCTCAGTCGATCTATATGCGCGATCTTTTCGGCCGCAAGGACGGCCCACCGCCGCCGGTCGACCTCGCCCATGAAAAGAAGGTCGGCGATTTCGTCAGGAAGCTCATCCGCGACGGCCGCGTCACCGCCGTGCACGATCTCTCGGATGGCGGTCTTGCCGCCGGCCTTGCCGAAATGGCCCTTGCATCGGGCATCGGCGCGCGCGTCAATCAGCTGGAGGATCGCGATCCGATCCCGGTCTTCTTTGGTGAGGACCAGGGCCGCTATCTCGTCACCGTGCCGCTCGACCCGCAGGGCGAAGCCTTCCACGAACTGCTGAACGACGCCGCCGAAATCGGCATCTTTGCTCCGTGGATCGGCTCCACCGGCGGCACCGAACTCGTCCTCGGCAATGCCCGGCCAATTCCCGTAGCCGAACTGCGCGAGGCGCATGAAGGCTGGTTCCCCCAGTTCATGGCCGGCACGATCGACTAGGAACGTCGTTGTAAGCCCAGATACCCCTCACCCTAACCCTCTCCCCAAAGGGGCGAGGGGATTGGCTCCCAGCGAGGACAAGCAAAATGCCTCACCTCGCCCCTCCGGGGAGAGGTCGGCGCAAAGCGCCGGGTGAGGGGTGCTTCCACAAGCTGTCATCTCGATACCAAAGTACCAACACCATTTCCCCATCGGCGCCTTATCATCGCCTACCTTTGGTGCCGATAGAGGCATGCGGGGGATCATTGTGGAGAGTAGAATGAACATTCGCCGTCGCATCGGCTGCGTCGTCCTGGCCGCTGCGCTTGCGGTACCCGTTGCCGCCACTGCCCAAAGCGTCAACGTCACCCGCTCCATTCTCGAAGACCAGCCGTTTACCCTGATCTACCCCGAAACCATGGTCGCCTCGGGCACCGCCGGCGAACCGCTGACCATCAATCATCCCAACGCACCGCTGCAGTGCACTCTGGTCATCGTGCCGGTCGAAGAAACCGATTGGACGCCCCAACGCGCGCTCGCCGAGTTCGACGATGAGGCAGTCACCGCCCAGTGGGAGGACTCTTTCCCCGATTTCGTCCTCGGCGAAAGATCGACCGCCTCCTACCAGAGCGGCCAGGCCCTCCTCTATGAAGGCACCAGCGCCGTCTCTCCCCTGGGCATGCCCATCACCCTGGTGCACACCGAAACCGTCGATTCCGGCCGCGGCTATATTCTCGATTGCCTCTACGCCACCGACATCGCCGCCAATGCCCGTCCGATCGTCGACTTCATCATTGCCAATTTCTCGACCCGAGCGGACGCCGAATGCTGCATCGGCGCCCAACCGGTGGAGGAGCAGGAATTGGTCGCGCCGGAGTAGCCCCCTCCCCAGATCCTGACTCCGACCCAAGGCGCCGGTTCCGTGCGTCGCCTGCCAGCGAGATCATCACGAAAACACCCCCTCCCCAACCCTCCCCGCAAGGGGGAGGGTGCCGCATTGTGTTTGTGGCACCATGTTGCCAAGCCTACCGGGTCGACACCTCCCCCCTTGCGGGGGAGGTTGGGAGGGGGGTAATCCAAGCCACCGGCCGATTGTGGGCAGGGGGATATATTGAAGCCCTCCACCCGCCATGCCATATCAGGGGCATGGGCTTTGCCCGAAGACTTCAGGAGGACGCAGCAAATGCCGATGGACGCCAGCGAGATCGAACGCCGGATCAAGGCCGCCCTGCCCGATGCTGAAGTCGAGATCCGCGACCTTGCCGGCGATGGCGACCACTACGCCGCCACCGTCAAATCCGAGCAGTTCCGCGGCAAGTCGCGCGTGCAGCAGCACCAGCTCGTCTACGCCGCGCTGCAGGGCGACATGGGCGGCGCCCTCCATGCCCTGGCACTGCAAACCAGTACACCGGATTGATCGCGTGTCTTTGAAGGATTCTCTCGAACTGATCCGCACCGTCCGCCCTGAAGCGGGCACGGCGGCG